>Ga0116227_10005957_pt1 | contig 25134 bp, 16 predicted proteins | sample S1TSphgellanicum_FD_89693 | JGI IMG/M metagenome (GOLD analysis project Ga0116227, IMG submission 89693) | Host-associated microbial communities from peat moss isolated from Minnesota, USA - S1T2_Fb - Sphagnum magellanicum MG | ecosystem: Host-associated > Plants > Peat moss > Unclassified... | reverse complement strand
TTGTATGTTGTTTATCAATTAATGAATTTTTTTTTTTTTTTTTTTTTTTTATTAAAAAGTCTTCATGTACCATTTTTTTTTTTTTTTTTTTTTTTCCCAAATTTGTGATATCAAAAAGCTGGCAATTTTTTTCTCCAAAAAAATTGCAAAATTAGTCAAATTTTACACTAGAGGAAAAAAAAGAAATTCCAAAAAAATCCCAATTATTCTGCAAATTTTGTCGAAAAAAAAAACACTGCCATGCACAGAAAGTCACTTCACCAAAGGCTTACTTTCAGTTTGTTGTTGCTTTTCGGCTACAAATATCCATGAGGTACAAAAGGGGACTCATTGAGCTATAATTTGTGATCAATTATAAGTTCAAACTCTTTTGTCTGGAGTTCTTGACCTCTATGACCTTCACCAAGTTTCTTGGATCATGGCTTTGGAAAAGAAGATGGAACTCTTCAGTCTTTCTTGTACTGTGATTCATAGCTTTTGTTGCAATGTCTAAGCAACAGACCCCAAAAAGCTTCTTTCTTGGGTCAAGCTAAGGTGGGTTGTTGGAGGGGGGTTTAAGGTTCTTTCCCAAAATTACAAGACTTAGTTGCCACACCATCATCTACTTACTCTTCTCCTTCTAGATGGGCAATAACTTTTTAATCATGGAAAGGGGGATCTTGTATTGTGGAGCCTTACAGGTTTTAAGGGTTAGCACTTTGCACCGGGCAGCAATTGCAGCACCTTGGGTTGGTGGTCAAGCAAGAATGTGCACTTACTTACGTAATGTCTTGAAGCTCCGTGAAGAGAAGAGGGAACAGAAGAGCAAACATGAATCTAAACCATGACCCAAATATACTCTACTTCATGAAACCAATAGAGTGTAATAATTCAACTCTGCATCACAAGCCATTCCACGAATGTTATTTTATTTTGCCGCTGTTTGTATTTCTTTCAATAGGGCCACTAAACAAAGATGAGGTAGGTGTTGATATGTGTGTGTGTTTGTGTGTGTGTGGATATATATACATCCTAAGTCCTTTCAATTGCCCCTGCAATTTCATACAAATTGCAATAATATTATTCTTGTCACACAAACATTTTTTTATCAATTGGGACATGCAATGGAGTTTTCCATAAAGTTGTGGAAACACAGCACCGGAAGTTGGAACCCTGAGTTTGGTCCAAAACCGGGTGAGATTCAAAAAATAACCTGCTAAAAAGTACATTAGCCTTAAAAGAGGGGGGTAGGGGAGGGGAGGGGTTGAAACTCAGAAATGCACCATTTTTTTGTGATAAACTGAGTTTCATCCTGTTTTGACCCCCTCTTCCCTTTTTTTCCTGAGCGCATCCACTGCCGCTGCATATATTTTCACTGCTCCTACCTGTACAACTACTATAATTATGTACCTCAAACCTTGTGCATTAAATGCTGAGTTTCAGCATTTCATACCCAGATTGAAATAAAACTTCTTTACTTTGCGGCGGACGTCACTCAAAGAGGGCATAGGGGATGAAAGGCGGCCCAAAGACAGGGTGAAGACAGGGTGACTTTAAGGAGAACTCTAATATGTGAATTAAGATGTGACAAGATGAGCGTTGGTCCAGTCTATAGGCCGACACATGGTATATTGCTAGTCTAGGAATCGGTAGTAAGGACCCTACCAGACTGGTATGACGTGAGACATAACCAACCAGCCTTGTACCAGTACCAGCCTGGTGGGGACTAGGGACCTGATGTAACACCAGCTTTGTATGTACTAGTCTTATACTAGTTTCATTATTAATATACACCAAAAGATACCAGCTTTGTACTAGTCTTAAACTAGTTTCAATATTAATATACACCAAAAAATACCAGCTTTGTACCAGTCAAAAAATAGGTTTGAACCCAATACCAAGACCACGGCAATATCAAAGTTTTATAAAAAATGACCCAATATTATGACCAAGCTAATGTGATTTTTTTAAAAAGTCTCCGATACCAGGACCAGGCAGGTATGTTCAAAAGTAAATACCCATGTTGGGTAGTTTCTATCTCTTATTAACCATCTCTAATGTGGGTTTTGAAGGATGGTGAAGGAATGAATGGTAGCCTACATTAGAATGGATCCCTTGAGGAACAAGTGAAAGAATAAATACACTGGAAAAGTCTTGAATGCCTAGGAATTTTCTAATGGCGACACACCACTCTTGATCCACCGTTTCAACTACACTGTCTAAATATGAAGTTTAGTGTCTACTTAACACCTTAAATACCTTCTCAACTATTAAATTTAAGTACCTATCTACATGCTAATAATTATGGGCATGTGTGAAAAACTACTACTACTACAACACCCCCTCTCACAACTAATGTCAAAAAAATTGAATGTTTCTGATAGTGTAGATTTGAAAAAAATGTTTTCACCACCCAAATTTTGAAAATCTCTACCTCCAACACAAGGTAAAGTTTGATAAGTCGATGTACAAAGTGTAAGAGGGTTCTTCTGCAAACATCATGAGTTAATAATCATGGGCAAATAAGGTTGTAGGGATGTAAACCAGTGTGGGGGCAGGTATTAAAATTTCCTCTGGGTATTTGTTCAGTTTTTAGATAGGAGATATATATATATATATATTGTAGCCGGGTCTTACTCTCTCATAATCCCAGACCCCCTTCAACCCCGACCTTTTTCCAAAACTTCTACCCGCCTGCACCTCATACCCGTCTTTTTATATCTCCAAAAAATAGACACCCACCTGGACAGTCAAAATATTGGCACTGGGTATTTGTCAAAATATGGGCTCAAACCCTTCGTACACCCGAATGGGTCTCTGCTGGGGTTATGGATTTAGGGTTTTGTTTGTACAAAGTACGAACTGTGCCAGAAAGGTGTTCATTTCTCACAATGCACTCTCTCCTTTCCTTCACTTCCTTCGCCTCTGCATTTATAACCTTGGTAATGTGTGGATTGCGCCAATGAATTTCGTCATCATGTCTCATCAATGTGACCTACAACTTACCTCAAAGGCGGAGATGGATCGAGCGAGGAGGATCAAGTGCACGTCAGCACCCAGAAGCGATTTAGAAGGCAAATGTCTCTTGTCTCTCACTTGTTTGTTTATGTTTTGCACCTAGAGCTTTGCATTTTGCATTTTCATGCGCTTCGTCATTCATCACATATTTGTTCACAAGTCTTGTGCATCCCACGTTTATGTGTTTATGCTCATTGTTGGAGTGTGAAGAGAATTAAGGATGTTTGAAGTCTAAGGTCTATGTTTCTCAAGGCTCCAAGTTACATTTTACATTCTGCACTTTGTGTTTGTGCACTATGTATGCACTTTCTATCTTTGCAAATTTATTTTTCTAATTTTTGTAAGCTACATTCTACATTATGTTTGTGCACTTTCTACCTATGCATCTATCTCTCAAGTCTCCAAATTACATTTTACATTTTGCACTTTGTGTTTGTGCAATATGTATGCACTTTTTGTCCCTACATTATCTATCTATGTAGATCTATTTTTCTTAATTTTCTAAGTTGTATCCTACATTATGTCTATGCATCTATATCTTTGTGCACTATGTCTATTCATTTTGTTATACACTTTACATAATCTTTGAAGTTCTTATTTTAAGTTTTGGGTGTTATTTATGCGTGGAGGTTGATCATTGGACATTTGAGGTTCTTGACCTTTTCACTGAAAAACAGCTGCACGAGTGGGGAGAAGTATTAAGCAAACATCATCAAGCTACAATTTTTTCTTCTAACCTCAACCCTTCAAACTTAAACCTTTGTCAGGTTTTGGTGCCAATTTTATTGAAGGGCCAGGGCGATGGCTTGTTCTTCAAATCCAAATGTGAGCTCTAACACTAACAATCCCCTTCCAACATGTGCAGGCTACGATAGCAACCCTAGTGTTGATAATTTACAACCTTTACATGAAAGTGGGGGTTTGGGAAATCCAAATTCTATTGTTGTTGATGAGTTAACTATTGCTACAATGCATTTGGAAGACTTGTGAAAACAAAGAGCAGCACAGAAACCACATTATCATAATTTACCCACTTGGGCGTTTTTCAAGGTAAACAATAACTAACATGTGGACCTTTTTCAAAATTAAACTATGCGTTGCATTATCTATCATAATGGTACAGCTCCACCTAAAGTTTTGGCCATACACATCAGATGTAGAAAAGGTTTAATTACTTAACATAAATTTAATGGAATAACGGTAATGAAAAAACATGTTGAATATGATCATGTTGCTTTGTTGAAAATCTTTTAAAAAGATGCAGTTTTTGTTTTTGAAATTCCAAAATCCCCAATTTATCATGAGCCTAATAAAAAAAAGGCCAATGTTTCTCCTTTTAATATCTCTAGGTTTTTTTTTAGTAGCTCTAAGTTTAAGAAAAATGACCTGACACAATCGAATTTTGTAAAGGATTTCATGTTGCTTGTTGTTAAAGGGTTGTTGCCTATGTGGAGTCCATTTGGCTACAACAAATGGCATACAGGTTGTGTCCACAAGTTGTCTTCCCATCCAAAAAAACATTTGTTGAGGAAATCTTGCAGAATTTGGTCAAGAAGACCATGAATACATATGTGGTTCCTACATTGGCTAATTGCTTATCAACCACTTGTACATTTGACCTCTAGATGTTTAAAGGAGTGCATGATGTCTTTGCTACTTTTGTCAACTTCATTTCAAGTGACTAGGAGGCAAAACATGTGATATTATTGGATTATTTGAAGTGATAGACACTAACAGTGCAACTATGGGTCCTAAGCTCTAGGAGCTACTAAATAAGTTTTCTTTGACTATAAAAATTCTACCTATGTCAAGGACAAAGGGTCTAACTTGCAAACTTGTGCAAGTGCCCTCACTTCTATTGTATTGTGTGATTATTTGGCATTGCTAAAGCCATTTGATGGTTCATGTTTAAGGCATGCCCTTGTGAAGGTATGTTAATATGCCACTACATATGAAAAGTTCATTGTCAGTTTGTCTTTTGCATTTATAAAAATTGTTCAATTTGTAATTCAAAATTGTATTACCTAGCCAAAGAAATCTGGTAAAGGTAAACAAGCATAGGAAAAAGTTTGCATCAAATCTAGATTAAAGCTTAGAAAACTCAACACACTCATGAAAACAAAATAAAAATTATAATCACATCCTATTTATTTTTATGTTTTTTGGAATTTGTCTATTTCAAGGTTTAAGAATTTCATTTAAATTTTTTTTTTTTGGTGGTTTCATCACAAATTTGCTAATCAAGTGTTGTTGTTCCAAGATGCCTTCACGTTTCGAAATGTCATTGCACTATGTTATAACCAATAGTCTATGGCGTTGTAATTTCTAGTAATGTCTTTGCAAATCAAGGTTGTTTGTGAAGTTGTGGTACAAGTGTTATCCCCCATTGTGAGTGGTTGCATTATGAATTAAAGTTGCAGACATTTGCTGTTTTCTAATGCATTGCAATTTATCACTTCAACTTGTTGGGATGTTCGAAAGTCGCTAACATTCCAAACTTTTCAAATAGTTCAATTGAAGAGGATTTTTTTTATCATGAGTTGAAAAAGCTCGTGATTCACATGAAATAACAAGTTTTGGAGGTTCTTCTTCCTTTTATTTCATTCATGCATGCATTTGATAGGACATGATGTCATAATATGTTGGCTTTGATGTTTGATCCACGCTTTAAAAACATGCAATTGGTTACCATGTATTTAGGTCAGGAAAATATTGTTGCTCTTGTTGTTGAATATGATGATGAACTTATCCTACTTTTACTAACAGAGGTTGTCAAGTTGTTGATGCCTTCTAGTGGTGCAAAATTTGAAAATCTTTAGATTTAGGTGAATTCTAAAAATCTTGTTTTCACCACATACAGATACTTATAGGGATTTGGTTTCAAGAAAAGTTATTGGTTATCGCCAATATCTTGTTGATGCAAACAATTGCAAATATGCATTGTCTTGGTGGCGCAAAGAGCAAAATAAATTCCCAATTATTATAGTGGTAGCACCACACGTTATTGGCATCCTAGCTAGCCAAATTGATATATATATTTTATGTTGTTGGCATTTTGATTGCACTTCAAACTGACAACATGGCAAATTCTTATTGATCCATAAGAACTAGCCATTTGATTAGCCGGTTGGCTATTTGAAACCCACGGACTTTACAACAACTTGTGAGATGTAATCAGAACTTACGACAAAGTTGGAGGCAAAATTTGAAAATGAAGTTGAAGGTGAAGGTTTTTTAGACTTGTTAGAATCTATTAAATTCCCCATTTCTCATGTGTCGAGGTGTTAGGTGTTACATTGAAAATGACAAATGAAAACTTAATTTTCATGGTTAGTTATAGGCAACTCTTCTTAAATTCCACATTTAATTTTTTTTTCCACTTAATTTTCATTAGTCTAGGCCTCTAATGTTGTGTGTTGTTACTTATTAATTTGTCGATTTATTGATTGTCAATCTCTTTTTTTGTGTTATTTTTCTATCCATGCCTTTGTGTCAACATGGCAATCAAAATCCATGTTTATGTGAGTTTATGTGTGTCTAATGTTTGAATTTGTCTAGAGAATGTGTCTTTGTGTTCTTTTGAGTTTATTTTATTTTTACTAGTGTTTATGTGAGTTTGTCATTTGTGTGAATCTTTGAGAATATTTAGTGGAGGCAGGCCTAAAAACTCAAAACGCAATCTGAAATTTCAGAGTGCCATGTGGCATCATTTCAAGCACTTTCAAAGTATGGATTTTATTTCTTGTTGCTTTTCTTTCACAACACTTGAATTATTTTGTCATAATTATATGGAAAATCCTTAATTACATCGGCAACAAAAATATTAATACCTTTCATAATATACCTTTCATGATATCCAGGCCTACCTTGACTCCAAGTCCCAAAAGGGATCAACTAATTCTTTGTGTTTATTTGTGTGATTATGTGTGTGTGTATTTGTGTTGAATCTATGTGTGTGTTTAATGTCTATTCTCTATTGTTTATATGTGTTAATGGTTATGTTCAAATTTAAACATGTGTCTATGTGTGTTTAAGTTTGAATCCAAATCAATTTATGTTTGATTTTCAGTTTGTGTCTTTTGAAAGTCTAAAGTTTGTGTGTCTAGTGTTTATCTATGTCATTGTGTCAATGATTTGTGTCTATATATGTTTAGGTAGGTTGTATGGTTTGTTTGAAGTTTGAAGTTTAAAAGTTTAATGGTAGAATGATGGAAAAGTTGTTTAGAACTTGGTCATCAAAACATGAAATGAAAGATTTCAGTTTGATTCACTTGTTAGGCTTTGAGACCTTGGTAGATAGTACATAGATTATAATTTAAAACTTGAAAACATGAAACATGTAATTGTGTTTTGACTCTTATAAATGCAAACACAACCCTTACTTTTACCTTATTAAAAACATATTTTTGTCACTTTTCAAAGGTTTTTAAATATTAAATACCATGGTAGATACCCAATATGTGCCGCCCGGGTATCTTTCAAGAGCCAAGACCTAGGTGTGTATCTTAAAAAACCTAATTATACCCTATTTAAAAACCTTGGTTATACCCATCCAGGTTTTTATTAAAGACCCGAGCCTTATACCCGATCAATCACCAAATCAAACCTTTGCCCCCACCTCATAATCGCCATTTGTTGGAACTCTAAAAATTGGACCTACCCAATTCTTTAAATAAATTAAAAATCAAAGAATTGAACCCATCTAGTTCTTTAACAAAACAAACTTTCTAAAACCCAAACCCAATTGTTATGAGAAAAATCAAATATTCATCCCACACTAATGTAAACCTCATTAATGTCCCTTAATTGTGATTTATGTTAGATGTAGTGGTATTAGATTTCTATGTGTTTAATGCAAGCATGGAACATTGGACTCTCTACTAGCTTTATGCTACTTTGGTTGTCTAGAAATATTGTTGTGGGTTCATTGCTGACTTGAATTTATGATTATAAATATCTTAGTCAAATAATGCTCTTTGACTCCATCTTTCAATGAATGGTATTTCATTTCTATATTCAAAAGCACCACTATGGGTTGGAGCTTGTTACTCCACATCCTTGTAAAAACATAACTTTGATATCAAGGTGTTAAATCTTACATAATCGTTGGGTTGTGACATTATTGATTGGATCATGCCCCATTTCATAATAGGTGTGAATGTATTCTCATAGTTCAATCCATATTGTGGGCTTCTAATCAAGCTTTCAATTTTTCCATTTCACCATTTGTTTTTATTTTTGTTTTGTAGACCCATTTGTTTGTAATGGGTTTTTTTCATTTAGGTAAACCTATCATTTGTTGTGTGTGAGTTTTGAAGGTGAACTCCATCTCACTTTGCATTACTTCCCTTCAACCTTAACAACATGTTATTTTTTCATATGTGGTCAATTCCAATTTCACAACATAAATGTAATCCAATGTTTGGCAATGTGTTTCTTTCAAATGAATTAATGGTTTTCAAAGTTGGCATTGTTTTAAGTACATGAGACATTCTTCCACTAATGGTGGAGTTTTTGCCACATGTGATGTAAAGGTGGTCATGGGTCTTGAAACTTTACCATTTGAATCATTGTTTTGAGGTTCACATCTTTGAATGGTAAGATCTAGTGTTGCAAGTAGGTCAAATTAAGGAATTGTTGATCATGTAGAAACCACTATGATGTTTGGTGGAATAATTATCTCTTAAACAAATTGCAAGCCAACCATTGATTCATCAAACACTACATCCTTGGTAATGACATTTTTCTTATTTTTGGGATGATATATTGATTAACCTTGCTAGGATTAATATTGATTAAATAATTTGTAATGTATACCATTTCAATCCAAAAAAATGTAAGTGTGTTGCTCTCAAGGGCTAAACATATTTCCCTTTCCAATATGGTCTTATTTTTCCATTTAACAACCCCATTTTGATGGGGAGAATTGGTCATGGTTAATTGACAATCTTGATTCTGCACATGTTTCATAGAATCTAGCAAATTCTCCCAACATGAACACTCCCTTAATTTGTTTGTTCTAAGTGATTTAACCCTTTTGTCAATAGCCACTTCCACTAGTCTTTTAAAGGACTTAGACCTATGGAAAGATTGACCCTTCTCCTTCACATGAAATAAACCCCTATTTTCTAATTCTCATCATTGGTAAAAGTTATGAAACAACACTTGACCACCTACAAATGTGTATAGTAGTGGTCCATAAAGGTTAGAATGTGTGCATGTGTTTTACATTATCATTTGTATGCTCATGAACTTGGGGATCTTTTTTTTAGTTTTTTTCATGCTTCTACAAATGTGATCACAATTTACAATTTTGGTATCATGTTCATTCCTTTGTGAGTTTATAGAAGCTACAAATTTAGATCATTTTTGAATCATTTCTGCCTCAACTCACAAGTGGAACATTTTATGCCACAAACATATTTTTCTCTTGTTCAAAAGACCTTTCAATTTGTAAAGTCCATTTACATTGTTTCTAGTTGCAATGGCCATCACTTTGTATGGTTCCTAAAAGGTGCCCATTTTTGCAAAGTGATATTTCTTTGGACACCTATAAAAAATAATAAAACTTATCAAATTGAGAAATTGAAATTGATTATGCATTCACAACTTGATTATTAAAATACCTATGTAATTATTTTTCAATAAAAGTACATACACTTTTCACAATGAACTTTTAAAGTTTAAAAAATATGGATTGGTTGATAATTTGAATGGTAAAAAATAAAAAGGTTCATATTGAATCCCATTCCAAATGATCTATAATGACTCAATATATGGTGTAACATCAAATAATAAACTTTTATGTGAAAGCCTTCCTTCAAAAATCATAGTCAAATTCTAATTAAGGACTTTTGAATGGTCCAAATTGAACCATATTTTCATAAGTCCTTAACATAATTATTTTTTTGTCAATTTTCAATTTTTTATGAGATGTATATATTTGGAATATGTATGTGGGCTCCTATTAATATGGAAGTTATTGTTTTTGATACATGGACTTTATTACCATTGAACCCATAATACTAGAAAAATTCAAAAATGTAACACTATAGAATGGACTTCTATGAACTTTTGTTTTTTCAAAAAATGAGCCACCTTAGAGTGCATACACCCCATATGATATCTTGTTAATTTTATTCTTGTTCGGTTAATGTCTCTATTGCAAATGTTAAAAATATTAACATCATTTGTCACATGCCTTGAGGCACCAAGGTCCAAATACTAATTATTAGGACCCTTATTTATCCAAATTCAATGAAAAGAGTCCAACATCAACATGTTAACAAAGTGCCATTGATCAAGTTCATGCTTTTCTGAGGACAATAATGGAACATTAAACACATTCAGCCCACCATCTTCAATGCTTTCATTGTTCTCTTCAAGTTAGTTCCTTTGGCAAGTTGTTTTTTTATAACCAAATTCATGTGTTGTTGACTTGTAATTTTCTTGTAGGGTGCACTTTTGCAAACATGTAACAAAATAGTTGAAACCATCATTTAATTTTGGTTGTTTAACATTTCAGAAAAAAAATAAAATGGATTTTTTAATCCAGTGTTATTTTCAATATATTGGTATATGTATTTTGAAGATTTGAAATTAATCTAATGAATTTTTAAAAACCCTAAAACACTCTAAAAACAATTGCAACCAAATTTTTTTGGGGGGCAAATTTTCACACTATGGCAACCAAAAAAATCCAATTCAAATTGTACTAAGGGTTTTCTTGGAAACATACACAAAAATCACCATATTTTGAAGAAAAAAATTAAATGTCACTAAATTTGGACAATGAATTCTTGTATGTCACAAAAATTAAGCATGATTCCCAAAACATTTAACTATCATGTTTTGATTCCTAACTAAATTTGGTTCATTCCTTTCATGGATAATCATTGATCCACCTATTTGACAAAATTAAAAAATTAAAAATGTAATTGTAACCAATTTTTTAAAGATTTGAAAACACATATGAGAAAAAATGAAAATGACATATTTTGAGTAATTTTTTAACATAATAACATAATGAATTTTAATTTTAATTGAAAATATTGAAAATATGTATAAATTGAAGATAAATAAGAATTACGTAGTCATCCAAGGGGGTGGGTGTGGCTCATGATCAAGTGCTTGCACTCTATATGATAACCTCTTAGGTGGGGCATTCCTTCTACCAACAAGGTCATTTTCCACAATTGTGACATAAATTGATTATTAAAATTATGAACTTTGTGGTTAAATATCATTACCTAGTTTGTCAAGTTTGAATGAATTAATTTTTTGACCATTAGATTGTCCATTCAATCTTCCAATGTTCTAGTTGTCTCCTTAACTTGAATTGCCTTGGGAGCTTCCAACCCTCATGACTAAAGTTTCATTGATGTTTTTTTTAACCTTGATCATTGACACCATCCTTCATGTTGAAGTTTTGCAACCAATTGGTCCAAAGAAGATTGTTATTCTTTTCCAACAATGGATTGAATGCATCTTTCATAACTAGTAGGTAGTACATTTAGCATGACACATGCATTACAATTTTCTTATCCATGATTTCACCTACAATCCTTAATAAAAAAGTGGTCACCTCCTTCACACCTCACAATACAAATTTCTCGATGGATATTTCTTGGATTCCACAAGTAATGTATGCCACTTGTCCAACATGAAGAATATTATCCCCCCCCTTTTTTTAAACAAATTTTATAACTTGTAGTCCAACAACAATGTGGGTCATTAGGTGAAAATTGAATGATAGGAACTATTGGTGCCTTCTAAGTTGGTTGTGACTAGTCCTAACTACCAGATGATGTGGCAACAAGGAATTGATCAAAAAGTCCTTTGACAAAGTTGAACAATTGTGAGCTTAAACAATGTTCTTACATTATATCATATTTTTTCAAGCATAAAACATTGCTTATGGGTTTTAGAACATGTTTAAAAGTATTTTATATTTATTGAATTACTTTCAAACTTATCCAAATGTTAGATTCAAATAATAGAATAGGTGTGGTACAAATCTAACACACATTTTCAACATTATTTTAGTTTATGCAACTTGTAACATATTGTCAAAAAAACATTTGTTATGATTGAAGTGGTTCCTATTACATGTTTTTACCTCATTTTGATCTCAACTATGTTATAGATTATGTCATCTTTGATTGACAAGAAGTAGATTGCCATCACTTGTTCTTTTAATGATTAAAAATTAACTGTAATCTTAGGCCCACTTTAGATTGGGGTCTAGGGTCCAAATTCCTAGGAAGCAATTTGGATGCATTTCAACCAAATTGAATCTTTGAGTTGGATGTTACCTTGGACTTGAACTTGTCTCGTAGGTCTTCAAATCATGAGCTCTCTTTTTTAGCTTTCTTTTTGGGTTTGAACCAATTGATTTTCCTTTCAAAATGGTGCCATCTAAATTTAACCTAGATTTGCCACTTTTTGGCCTTGGATCCTCATCTAAAGATTGTGGGTCCAATTGATGGTTCTCATTCCATAAAATTGTCCTTTTTAAGTAGACCTTAGACCTTGGACCCTCATTTAAAAAGTGGCTCTTAATAGCACTTAATGTAGCACATAACATATGTTATGATGTTAATGGATGTCCTAATCATCACAATTAATATTTTTGTTAGATGTTTCAACAGTTACAACCAAAGGACCAATGACATTCCATAATTTCTCCTTCATTAAAAGCACCTTCATCTTGGTTTTTCACATTATGTCATTGAAAGACCACTCAAGTTTACTTTCTTCATACATGGTGATAATATGTTTTCTTGCCATTATAAATTAAAGCTTCAAATTTCACTCTTGAGGGTGCAAATAGGATAACATGAGCCACACCCACCTACTTAGGGAATTGTTTTTGGGAGAATACTTCTTAAAATATTATTTAAAAAGTCTTCAATTTTTTTTCAAAAATCTTAAAATTTTCTTAATATTATTATGTCAAGGTTTATCATGTAAAAGATTTCAAGATATATATACTTTTCAAAAGTTTTGAAGTCTATTTATAAACCTTTTTAATGTTAAAAAACATGCACTACAATGTTTAATGAGTGTTTTTGAGAGTTTTTATTCATTGGATATTTTTTAGATCAATTCACATGTTCCAATAATATATAATGAACTTTAATATATATAGAAAACTCTTATAATTTCAACACCAAATTAAATTACCACTTTTAAATGTGAAAATTAAACACATGTTACACTTGTTGTGGCTCCTATTAGTGTGCTTGGACCTTTGAACAATTGTACCCAAGTTTTGGTCTTCACATCAAAAAACAAAAAATCACTCCTTAAACAATGCACTCCAAAGAATCATCACAACACATATTAGAAAAAAAAATCATTCTTCAACAATTAAATTATTGACCTTTAGTGGTTTTCATAACACAAAAGAATAAACACCTTTTAATGAACTTTATAAATCAAAGCAAGGATCAACAATTTATAAATAGATTCATAATGAGGTTTAGATTGTTCATATTAGAAACAATAATAGTTTACCTTAACATGGATCCAATGAAGACCATTGAATGACAAAATAAATTAAAAGGAAAAGTCCAAAAGACATAGGAATTTTATGATGGCCATTAAAACATCACTAATTTTGATCCATTGTTTCAACTTCAATGTCTAAATAAGTTAATTGACTTAATTATGAAATCTAAATAATTAATTAATTTTTTAAAGTACCTTATCAACTATTTGATTTGAGTACCCTAATTACCTACATGTTGATTATGGGCATGTGTGAAAAATTGTGACAAATTTGGACTATTAAAAGGTATTGGAGTTAGATCAAAAGTTCAATGGTCAATTATTTTAAGCATTTGAGTTTGGGTTTAGTAAATAAAAGTTTGAATAGAGAAAGTTAAATTTCAATCACATACAATTCATGAATTACACCTAGTTTGTGGCATAAGTTTCAATTTAGATTTAAAAAAATATCAAACCATTTCAAGAAGGACACATATCTAACTAGAGGGACAATAACATATACCATATTTCCACAATATCTCTTCACAACTCAATACCTTTGACCTAATGGTAGTTGAAAAGATAGAGGAAGAACACAATCACACATACAACATTGTTCTCCCAAAACTTTTGAACCATTATTAATAGTAGTTCAACCACTATGACAAACAATCCTCAAACCCAGGGCCAAGTTTTTACCTACAAAACTTTTTGCCTTCGACTATGTGCATGGTTGGGCATTGAAACTTTGTGTTCTTTTGTCTAGGAAATCTTGGCTAGTTTCCATGCATGTTTTTTCCTTTTCAATGACTTGTCAATTTAGATTCATAAACCCAAGTAAAGAACCTAGTATTTAGCCTCAAGTGATGTTTAGAAAACCACCCAACACTAGTAAATTCTAAACCAACATTGGAAACAATTAAAGTTGCAAAGAACCAAACTTATGTGAACATTAGTTAAACCTTGCATATATAGTCTTAATAGATACTCAAAGTAGGAAGCAAACATCATAAATTTCACATAAAAAACTATTAAATCTCTTTGTCATGGTGAGATTGTAATAACAAAAAAATTAATAGCTTTCACAATGTTTCACCATAACTAAATTATTGTTTACTAAATAATATGAGAAAAATGTGTTAAATACTATGTATATTTGTTATGAGAGTCTAACCCAATTTGATATTTGGTCAATGAAACTTATTGTGTTTTTTCCACCCGTGCCAAATTTTGCAAATTGTGATAATTTTTTTTTTTTAGTGAACATTGTACAAAACATTTTTCTTAAACAAACATTAGCAAAATAGTTTTCATTTGAAAGATAATGCACAATTCCTACAAAAAGTTGAATGGTGTGTTACAACTAGAACTATGGATCTTATTCACAATAATTTGTTATTTACAATTCCCTTGATGTTAAAGATTGATTGACATAATTGTAAATTTTAAATAAACATGGAAATTATCCTTTAGCATAAATTGAATGACTTTCTTTAATTTGAAATGGTTGGTACTTTCCAATGTTGATTTAGTATTAAATGCACAACTAGTTGATATTGGTATTAAACATTTTTTGAAGATTTATACTAATTTGGTGGATATATTTATCAATTTCAATTTGTCTTCCAACAATGCATTATTATGAGTAGTTCAATCAATAATACCAAGAGGTATCAAAGGATTTAAGTATCAATCCTTACATAATATCACTTTCACCTAGTTCACTTAGTATGAAAAAATGATTTTCATTTATATTTAATTTTCGAGGTTCGATTATGCAAAATAAAATCTAGAAGTAGCATAAGTTATAACTCACCATCCTCAATTGGTATTATTCATCTACCTTGGTGCAAAACATCAAGTTCATACCAAGAAAATAAAGAAAGTTAACCCATTCTATTGGTATGATTTTGATATTGCTTTAAGTCATAATTGGGTACGAATAAAACGAGGTTGGAAATGCCCCCAAGTCATATTGGTTTACTAGGTTCTTGGATAGAAATGCATGTACCAATGTTATGGACAAGCCATCATCTATATTCCAAAACAATTATAATATTTTTCCCTTTGGGGTATACTAGTAAGGAATTGAGTGTGGTTTTGTTTCTGTTAAGGAACTTTTTTTGGTTCTTCTCATGTCTTCTCAAAATTCATTACTTCATTTGTCCATTAGTTTTCTCAAACAAACATCATGTTTTAATGAATGTTGCACAACTATAGAGACAAGTCATTTAGAAGACCATAACATGATCAACTAATCAAAATGACAAGAGTTATCTCCCATTAACAATCATAGGTGAAAACCTTTTTCATTCCAAATTAAGGAAAAGAAATTTATAAATAGACATTCAACTCTAAACAAGTTATGCACCATTCCATCCTATCTTCCTATTCTTGACATGTAAACTTACATGTTAATGAGGTTTAGGTACAATAATTAAACTAAATCATACATATCCAAAGTTATGTCATAAATATAACCATAAAATTGTTAATGGACAAAATGTTATTTATGCATCCATGACATTTTTTTAAAAAAAATGCAACAAAGATGTAGGCCATGTCTTCATTCATGCATCTTTGTTGAAAGAAAAATTAAACAATTAATGTCATATCTTTTTCTTCAAGCTCATCCTCAATGACTTAAATAATTCCTTAGTTTCCAATTCAATTTAAAAGGAAAACAAGTAATTGGTTAATCTCATGTGGGCTATGAAATTCATTGATATTTGCAAAAAAAAAACTTGTTCATATTTCATATTTGATGACCTTACAAATATATATTTTACATGGATGGTGAAATAAAACACAAATGACTTTCATGTGGAAATAATTTTATGTAAAATTGTGTACACAAAATATGTTTTGGAATCATGAAAATAAACCTATTTTACATATTGATATGGATATATTAAGGAGGAAATGAATGAAATCAAAAGAAAAAATATAAAAGTAAAAATGGCCAAATATCATTAACACCTTGATGTTTGATGATTGGTTCTTTGGTTGGTTTGTTTAATTCCCTTATTTAGCAAAAAAACCCCATTAGAAAATATATATTATGATGCACATCCTTCAATACTTAATCAAGTTCCCAACATTAATTAGCCATGAAAATATATGAAACATGCATAATCATAATGGTCAATTTACATCTTTTGGCATTTGTGGTCATAATAGTTGAATTTTAACATATACCCACAGTAATGTTTTTCATTGAATATATGTAAAGGTTGGTGAAAGAAAGCTTTAAAAAAATATGTATATGTTAGGTAGAAAACAAAAAACATGCCATTATAAGCTCATGGTTTATAACAAGTGCACAACCCAAGTCTTTGCATTTGTGAGGTAGATAACACAGTTTCAAGAAAAAACAAACAACCTTAAAAAGGTCATGGATGATTTTTGGAAGTTTTACAACTAAACAACTATTACTTACAACTAAACTCCCTTCAAAATATTACTAAGTGGTGAATTAGAATGAAAATTTTTGGTCATGTTTGTGGTTATCAATTTTAAGAAATTCCTCCTTTGTTCCACCATCCATTTGGCTTTTAAATCACATGTTACATCCCTAAAAACTACCATCAACTTGTAGATTGGAAACACAAAAGCACAAAACACATAATTGACTTTAAAAACACATACATTATGAAAAATTATGTCCATCAAAACCACACTGCCCTTCAACTATAGCCCCAAAATAATTAATATACAATTATAGTACAATTAAAGCATGGAAATACATGTAATTAATAAACAAAATGCCATGTTAGAAAATCAGGGAGTTGTAATGTAGTTGCAAATGGGACACCTGTAAGGTGTAATGTATGCATTGTACATACATGCATAGTTAATCATGTTTGATTTTTCGATAAGTTACACTTTAATTGCATGTCGCAATTACATTACAATTAGTGTAAATATAACATTCAATCATCAATTAGGTTGCAACTAGTGTACAATGAAAACACATATGATCGTGCCATGTGTATGCATTTTCACCACCTAATAGATATGCCATTTGCAACTAATTATCAACTATGATTTCCATTTAGACAATTAATTTTGCCACTATGTGGCCACTATACAAGTACTATTTTTTCATTATTTTGTGACTATTATTCAATTATTAATAAATTAATAACTAAAATAATCATATTTAAACCTTAATATTTAATAATGAATTCATATTTCAATAATTTATTAACTATTATATATTAATTAATATTTAATTCACTTAAGTACTTTGATCTAATTAATTAGACTAAATAATCAACATTTACTATGAATTAATTATTATAATTTTGAAAATTTGAAAATTTAATAAATTTATTAATAATTAACTAAATCACTAGTTTTTTATTAGACTTATTCATAGAAATATTTAAATCAAGTAATTAATTATCAATTCAGAAATTCAGATATTTCATTATTTGATAAGTATGTCTTTTGCCCAAATCCATATTTGATCTTCAATATTTAATAATGAGTTATTTAAAAATAATTTATTCACTTTTAACTATTCATTAATATGAAATTTATTTAATTATTATGAACTAATCAATTAGGCTGAATAATTAACTATTTAATCTCAATTAATTATTTTGTTTAAGCTAATTTGTCAATTTTTAAATTCAAATAATTAATTATCTGAATTAAATATCTGAAAATTAATTATTTGAATTCATTAACTAACTAACTAATTATCTAAATTAGAAAAAAATTCAGATAATTAATTCAAATAATTAAATATAAGATAATCCAAATAATAAATTTTGGAAATCCGGATTGTTAATTATCTGAATTTTATTTGAATTTAAATTATTAATTAAAAAATTTATGAAAATTACTATTTGAAATAATTAATTCACATATATAATTATTAGATAATTACCTATTAAGTTGTACAATTTACAAAATTAAAAGCAAACACAAAAAACATGGAATTTATTCTAAAAAATTGCAACCCAATTTGCAATTAATGTGGAACTAAAAGATTTAACCAGTATGTTTTGTCCATGAAGCACATCTCACAAAGTATATAAAAAAGGTGTCATTTCTTGTGTGTTCACATCAAAATAGATGTGTCAATCTAGGATGAGCTCAAAAAAAATTAACCTTAAGGACAAAACATAAAATAAAAATAATTACATGTTTATTTTTTAACTTACTTACTTGCTTACCTAAATAGGTAAATAGGTATGTAACCTAGGTATGTAGGTATGTTTTACTTGCCTATGCCCATGTATCTACCTACCTACCTATATATATATATATATATATATTCAAAACTCAATCAATATGCCACATGGCAATTTTCAACTGCATCACGTGTCATAATATGAAATCATATAAAATGAATAATCATAATGGATGGTGGAGATCAATATTTCAAGAAAATAATAATTTTCACCCAAAAATCTCCATAATGTCATTTGTCAAATTTTGATGGATTGACGAAAAGTAATGTTAACATGACATTACCGTTGTAGTTGTAAATTAGTTGTATTTGAATTATGTACTAGTTGAATCTATATAGTTGTAATTAAGTTGCATACATGTATACAAATTCACAAATAACAAAATTTCAAAAGACATAGAAGCCATAAACATATACATAAAATCATGAAATGTAAACATAGACACAAAACTAACATCAAACATAGACATAACAAACTTCCAAAAACAAAACAAAAAAAAAGACCTGTGAAAAAAATAAAAAACATCAACTAACAAATTGAAAACATTAGAGACACAAATATGTGGATGTAAGAAACACAAAAGAAAACTAGACCATCAAACATAAATAAACACATAAACATCAAATATAAACATGGTACTAGAATACCAAAGACAAAAAAAAATAAACTCCTAGAAGATAGAATAGACAATAGATAACAACTAATAGATTGAAAACACTCATGATTACAAACTACAAGACACCAAGAAGTTCTTAGCCCCTCATAGTGTGGAATCATGGACAGGTTTGCTTAAAACCCTAAACCAAATGAAAGATTGTTCAATTCATCATCTTGAACCAACTACTAGTGGAGCACGGAGAAGCCTATTAGTCACCAACTGCCTACACAAAGAAAAAAACAAAGATTAAAAGGTATAATTTAGGTTTAAAAAATCTTCATGATCAACTTCATCTTGGAATTCAACTTCCAATTTTGCTATCAAATTTTATTCCATTTCACATTTATATGTAAAGTCAATGGGTTTCAAACAACTAGTCCATGGATGTAATGGCCAATTTTTGTGGACAAAACAAGAATGAACTTGTCCAAGTTCTCTTTTGTAGCAATTGAAAGATATGTTCTATTTCAATTTGGTTAGTTGGGAGGGCACTAAAATATGTTGCGTTGGGTCCAAGCATGGTAAAGTATGCCAAAAAAGTAGTCTTAAGAAAATTTAATTTAAAAAACAATCTCTTTCCAACATTAATATTAAAAAATATTAAAAATCTATTTAAATTGAATTTTGAAATCCTAGAGCACTTCATTGAATTTATTATAAGTTGTCCATAAAGTGTGAGGAATTTTTATGCAAGAAAAAAGGATGAAAATTATGTTTTAAATTGGTTGGTTTTTCAAAATTTCCAAGATACTTTTACATTAAAACTTTGATAGATTATGACTAGATAGTGAAAAGTTGAAATTATATCCATACACATTAGGTTTTCATCACTTGAAAGTATAACAATTTTAATTGATTTTGTACTTTCACATACTTTTAACTCAATTTTGCAGAACTATGACATGTATTTTCAATACTTGCATTTCAAAAAAATGTACTCATATGCATATTAAAACATTTTTTCCTTCAATATTATGCAATGAAATCAAAGAAATTATAATTGTTGATCATTGACTAAAATAATATTCATGGATTTAATACACCAAAGTATACTTTATGGATACTTTCCAAAAAAACAAGTGTTTCGGCTAGCATATTTTACCATGTTTATGCTTCACTAGAAGAACAATGGTCTGAAACTTGTATTTTTTTTGCACCACCAAGAGAACACATGCAAAGTGTAATTTTCTACATCAATAGGAAACCATGAAAACCCAATAAATTTCCTTGACATAATGTCCCTATATGTGTTATTGTTGTTGTTGTGGTGTGAAATAAACCTTTATAACAACTTGTGAATGAATATTAAAAGCTTTTCTAGCTTTGTTAGACATCAACAACTTATTTGCTTCCATTAGTAAAAGCAACAATAATTTCTCATCATATTTAATAACCACAATAACAACATTTTCATGACCCAAATACATGGAAATCGATTGCATGTTTTTGAACCTCAAATCAAACATTAAAGCCAACATATTATGATCCCTCTTCTTGTCAAATGCATACAATAAATCAATGAAATGCGAAAAAACCTTTAGAGTTTGATGTTTCATTCGAACCATCAACTTTTTCAATTGAAAATCAAACACATCCTCTTTTTGAACAAGGTTGTCAGGGATAGGTTGGAAGACCAATTTTTTCATGCTTGTTTCAACAAATTAAAATAATAAATTGCAAGGCATCCACAAGCAACCAATGTCCTTAACTTTGGTTCAAAACACAATCATAAATAGTTGGGGACAAAAATTTCATAACTACTTCACAAATAGCCCACATTTTTGGAAAATGCACATGATTTTGCAATCCCATATATTGACTATTATAGGATAATGTAATGGCATTTCAAAAAGTCAAGGCATCATGAAATAACAATACTTGATTTACAAATATGTAAGGAAGAACATAAAAAAATTAAAAAACCTTTGAACCATTTAAAACACATTTTTATTTTTCAAATTAAAAAAATATAAAAATCAAGTAAACCTTTACTTCATTTTCACATGTGTGTTTAATTTTTCAAACTTCGATGCAAAATCAATGCAAGCTTTATCCCATGCTTGCCTACCTTTGCTCAATTTTTTGGGCCCCATAATACATTTGGATATGGCACCTTGAACAACTTTTATAGATGCATAATTTAGACTAGTAAACATTTTGTTATTTGTAGTAGAACATTAACACACCTTTGAAAGCACACAACCAAAACATGAGCCATCCAATGGCTCCAATAACCTGAATTTAATGCATTATATAATAGAATTTAGGGCACTTGCACATGTTTGTAAGTTAAACCTTTCATCCTTTATGTGAGTAATTATCTTTTCAATCAGAGTAATTATGTTGAATAGGTCTTGCAATTTATGACTCATAGCTATGTTGCTCATGTTTATCACCTTAAAGAGGCCAATAATGGCATGCTTTGCCTTCGAGTTGTTGGAGATTAAGTTGACAACCATAACAAATATGTCATGCTCCTTTCAACATCCATAGATTGAATGTGTAGGTGATTAATAAACAACTAGCCAATGCAGGCTAAACATAACAACATCATGGTTTTTTCTAACAAGTTCAAGGTTAGAATATTTTCAACAAAACCCTTTTTCAATGTGAAGACTATTCATGGACACAACTTGTATGACAACTTTTGGAGCCAGATGAACTCAACATTCTTCATAAACAAAAGCCTTTTAACCACAAGCAACATCAAATCCTCCAAAAAACCCACTTGCATGGGATCATGATTTCTAAATTTACTTGTAGTAGAAATAAACCCAAAAATTATAGACAAAAAAACAGGAGGCCTCTTTTCGTTGGCCTTTTGATCAAGAGGAGATTTCATTGAAGCAATGCAAAAATCTTTTGTTAACATTTTTCATTAGGGTAAAATGATTAACAATCCTTTCTTACAAAACCTGTCTTTCTAAGTTTAAAATTATTTTACTTTAAACTTTAAACCTTACACTTGTGTTTCCAAGTTTTGCACCTAGTGTGCATGACTAGGATTTTAGGTCTAACATAATCATGGTGGTAAATGATACATTTCATGATTTGGTTGTGTTCTAGATCCACAAGTTGATAATTATTCACCTTAAGAAATGCTCATGTGTTGCAAACCTAGCTTTGGGTTTGTGACCAAAACAAAGGTTTGCAAAGGTGCGGGCCAAGAGTGAAGCTCAGGAGTCACATTTGATGCTTTTGGGAATGTAGGAAAATATGAGGGAATGAACCCCCGAATTCCCAAGTGAGTTTCGATTTTGGGAGTTGAAGTCCCGATGGACTCCTGAATTTTCAGAGGGTGATTGTAGGGGTCAAATTCATTGGATTGAAGAGTTTCCTATACCATTGGAAATCTCTTGAGACGTAGATGTCTAAAATAACCTCACATGACCCATTTGGGTATTAAAAATATAAATTATGGCCAAAAGAAGGGTTAGGAGTCAAATTGCTAATTTGACTTTCGACCATTAAAAGTTGGGAATCACCTTGATTTACTTGCGTATAGGTGACGTGTCACATACCATTTGAAAATCTCTCGACGAGGGTTATAACTTTAATTTAGACCTCACCTCAATTAAAGGTCTGCACAAGAAGTTATGGGGCCCCAAAATCATGAGAGTTCCAATTTTGGGAATTTCAGGACTCCCAACTTGGGAGTCTCGGCACAAAATGACATTTAGGTGCAAGCCCCGTGGCCATGCATAAAAAATAATATAAGGGGGAAGGTGGTGGCTTCCCCCAAGTCCGGGCTATGAAAAGTCTTATGAGTTTGTGTTTGTTCATGGTTCATTCGAGCACCAAAAATGCTCCAACTATGCATTAAGCAACTTGTTGTTTGGTTTGTGCAAGTTTGTGTGAGTAATTGACTTGCTTGTCACTCTTCCTAATCCCTATCTCGGAGCTTCGGCATGCCTTCCCTACCCCCAAAGTGTTACGAGCCAGGGAGCGTGCTTCAACTCTTTATCCTTCCATTATTTTCACCCTTTGGACTCACAGTGGAATCCATCAAAGAGTTTGGGGTGCATCACCATGTGCGTGAAGTATAGTAGTGTGGCTTTTAAAAAAACCTTTATTTTTGCAAATTCTCCAAACACATTTTAGTAATGTATGCATCATCATGCCCTTTAGCATCAACAATTTTTGAATTTTCTAGCTCCCCACCTTGGTAGGCAATTTGCACATCCCAATATTACTACTATCATATTTTGGAGAAGTTGGAAGGACTTCTTCATTAGAAATGATATCATGAACACTTATGGCGTTCATGACAAGACATAAAAAAGAATCCATTGTAAGATTGCTTAGTAATAAACCAACACAAGATGACTTGAAGATAAATAACTCCAAGACAATTTAGTAAAAAACAAACACAAGACAATTCCAAAACAAACAACCTTAAGACAACTCAATAAGAAACCAACACAAGACAACTCCAAGATAAACATCTCCAAAAAAACTTAGTCAAAAACCAACACAAGAGAAAATAAAAAAAATTGTGAACTATTCACAAATTACCATAATTCTAAACTTGGAAAAATAGGTTTAAGGTTTAGGGTTTAAAGTTTCATGAGAGGAATAGAAGGTTGCTTGTTGTTTTTTTGAATATCTCCTCACGCATGTAACTTCATGTATGTGGGTAGAAGCCAAAAGGATGAGATGCAAAAATCAAAAGCTTAATTTTGTTATTTGGCAAAACTAATAAAGCAGATGAGTAGACAACATACTCAACAACTGCAAAAAAATAGGAAAGTTGAATGTATTTCCTCACCCTAGTTGCTTCATAAAAGTGCATTCAAGCAAAACTTGTAACAAGGTGTAAATGAGGTGAAACAATGAAACCCATAGAACAAGAAAACTCCAATATTAAAGACCAAAAACGTTGTCACCTATCAACAATCACCATAGATGCTGAAAACCCTCATTTTCCACTGATGCAACAACTTTCATATAATTTCGTCAAAATAAAGGTGATGGTGCAAAAGATGAAAACGAAAATTGAATGACATTCAAAGGAGGTTGCTACTTCACATGTTCTCCCCAAAATAGACAACTAATGTGCATTGTGCACTTTCACCCAAAGTGCAAACAAAAATATTGAAGGTTGAAGCTCTAAAACCACATATTTTGTTGTAATTCACTTGTATCTAGATTTGCCATGCTCCCTTGAAAGAACTTGATTTGCTCCTCAAAATCTCCACTAGCTAGTAGGTTGCATTCATAGTTTTGGCAGCACATTGACAAAAAAGCTCAAAGTGGACTTTGCAAAGGTATAAAAGTGGTTGTGAAAAGTGAAGGAGCCGGGAGACATGACTCGCACAAACACTAAATTACAAAATCCTAACCATACTGAAAGGTTATAAAACAGGGTATGAATTTGAGTTTTGGGTAGATATCCTTTGCACTGATTCTTTCTGGGTTGAGTCCGATCGCATGTATTTGAACTTATGAAAGTTCCCCTTATGAGGTGGGGGCGGGTATTAACTTCCTAAAAAGCCTGGGTAGGAGGAGGGACCGGGTTTCTAAAAGACAAACACCAAGCGATTATATAGATATATATACCCGATGCAATACCCAAAATGAAATCAAATACCCGCCCAAATGACTCAAGTTTGACCACATCAAAGTTACCATTCTGACATTTAAAAATAAAATAAAAATGACATAAAGTCACCATATTTCCAAGAAAAAAAAAAAAAAAAATTTAAAATTGCCAATTTTGAACAAAAACTTTTAAAAATTCCCCAAATATATATACAAAGTTTCCAAAAAAATTTTCGCCAATTC
>Ga0116227_10005956_pt1 | contig 25135 bp, 19 predicted proteins | sample S1TSphgellanicum_FD_89693 | JGI IMG/M metagenome (GOLD analysis project Ga0116227, IMG submission 89693) | Host-associated microbial communities from peat moss isolated from Minnesota, USA - S1T2_Fb - Sphagnum magellanicum MG | ecosystem: Host-associated > Plants > Peat moss > Unclassified... | reverse complement strand
CTCATATTTAAAAAAAAAAAAAAAAAAAACATGGTACGCACTAGTATTTTTTTTGGCTAATTTAATATAGCCTAAATGGTGATCGGCCATAGGAAGATGTAAAAAAAATGTCATCAACCCAAGGAAGATTTAATCAAATATGTATAAATGAGATGTGAAATATAAATAATTAACCTTCTATATTTATGGGTACACACTAAAATCAAATTATAGAAATGTGACAATTTCTTTCCTTTTTTTCTCACTTGTGATGATGGAAATCCTCCAAAATTAGTTCTTTTTTTTCTTCTTTTTGATTTTAATTTCGTCTTTTACTAAATTTTTCTCATTAAGGAAAAAAAAAAGGCTAGAACCCAACACTTTACAAAATTTGGATTTCCCACCCACAATAGTAAAATGGCTAGTGCAAATGTTTTTGTAATCAAATAGTGTGAAATTTACCTAGGAATTGTGAAAATGCACCCCAATAGGTACCCTCAATCACGAATTGGAATAATACTATAATTCAAAAAATGTTAACCAACACAATTAGAATTTAAAACCCTTCCCAACCAATGAGGTGAGGCAACATACCCCTTTTTGAAGAAAGGGAGGGAGTGTGAAGAAATTTTTTTTTTTTTAAATCTTTTTTGGTGGTTGGTTGGTTGGTTGGTGGGGTGGGGGATGGAAGATTATTGTAATACCTTGTCCACTTTGATACATGTTTGTCAAATAATTAACTAATTTTGGAGATTCAATTTTAACCAACAATATATTTTCTAATATTTTATCATACTCTTTATTTTCTTTCACAATTTTTTTTTGAAAATTTTGACATTTGTGAAAATAATATAATTAATGTTCATATTAGTTTTCTTTTTTTGGGAAAGTGGCAAAGAACATTTCATTTTTTTATTGTTATTTAACTTTTGTTTGGTGAACTAGACACTTTGTCTTGTGTAAAACATTATTCAATTTTGGCAAGTACACTAGTCTTTTGTAAAACAATTTTGTAAATTCAACAAGTATATTTGTCTTGTGTAAAAACTTTGTGCAATTTTGGCATATACATTTGTATTGTGCAAAACTTGGTTCAAACTTTGGTAACTTTTGTTGAATGAATATTATATGAGAATTTGAGCTTTTTAATATTAGAATTGTGAAGTCCTATTTTCTCCAAAAATAAATAAATAAGCATGTATTTGGGTATAATGTTTTTAGTATTTGGGATGTCTTCAATTGTTGATATTTTTGGTTTATTTTGGGTGGTTGGCCAATGAATAAGGCTCATCCCAAAAACAAATTGTGAACTTTTGATGCACATCTTAAAAAATAATAATAATCACAAGAAGCCATGTGCAAGGAGATGACTCCTTTTGATTTTTCAACCATGATGATTGGCCCAAGTGATAATATTTTAATAACTTTCATTTTACACTATCCATTTTTCCATGTTTATGGGTGAGGATGGGGGAATAGTTAAATCCAAATGTAGCATATGTGAAAATAATGATACAACCCCAATAGGCCGTGAGCATGGAAAAGCTCTTCCTATTGTATTATTTTATGAAAATATAATAAATTATTTACTATCCTTAAGAGGGTTTTAAATAGTGTTGTTAGGTGGCTCTTGAAAAGTGACATGATTGTAAGCTTGATTTTCAATTTGAAAAATAGTGAGAATCAAAATTAATGATGAGATCAAGACGAGAACCGACCCCTTAGTTCTCACCCATGTGAGAACCAACCTTTCGTTTTTCTTTAATCGAGATAAAAAGCCTCATGGCCTGTTTTTTCTTTCAACTTCATGTTCTTCAACTTTATGAATCCATGTTTCATGTTTAAATCGTGAGTTTTTAAAGTTAAGCAATTGAAGTTTTGTGCATTTTATGATTCGTGAGGTTTGAGGTGTGAAATTTTTGTGTTTGATTCTATTGTCCACGAGTTTTGTTGCTTGTGAAAGTTTAAGATTCCGTATTTGTGAATTTTTGTTGTTCATGAACTTTGTTGATGTTCATCATTGCTTAATGTTATTACTTTGTCCAATCTCCTATTGCTTATCATTGTCACTAGCTATTGTTTTGCCATCAATTATTGTTGTTACTTGCCATCATCATCAATTATTATTGACATTAACCAACCTTAAAATACATGTGTTACACTTTATCCTTTATTATTGTTACTATTTGTCATTTCCTCCTATTGTTATTTGTGTTACATCGTTGTGTTAGATATTTCCTTTCCTCCCTCTTACTCTTTTTTTTAGTAAGGTATTTGAAGTGTAAAACTTACTTGATACACAATTACTTCAAATAGCACCAAGAAAGTAAGATTTTTTTTCTTTTTTTCTCATTTTTTAATTTCATTAATGTTCATTTTATAAAGCTACTTTTGCTTCATTTTTTAGTTTTTTTTTTTCCTTTAAAAAACTTGGTTTGTTTTTGTTTTTTACATGTCTTTTTTTTTCTTTTACTGTATTTTTCTTCAGTTTTTTTCTTTTAAAAATATTTTTTTGTATTTTTTTTTAGAGATCCTTTTTTTTAATTCATATTTTCATATTCTCTTTTTTTTTCTTTTAGGGTGGAAAAAACAAGTTTTTTTTTCTTTTTCTTTTTCTTTTGTGCATGATTTGTACTTTGGACTATTCTCACATATACATACACTCAATACACAAACTAATTTTGTAATTTTGCAGAATGGTGAAAAGAGAAAAACATAGGAATTTTACTTTGTAAATGTTTACAATTTGGTAGATCATCTTGCTTGTAACTATTTGTCGTATTTGGGTGAATCATAGAGCTATTTAATTTTTTTCTTTTTTCATTGGATGACATTCTCTTACGAAACTAAGCATGAAATAATACTTTGAAAATGAAAATACATTTGATGTTTTCCTAAATGAAGTTGTGATGGAAAATGAGCTTTTGTAAAAAATGTTTATAGAAAATTCAAGTCTTCAAACAAAATTAAGTAGAAATTTTTAAAATGATGCAAAAAGCATGAAAGAAAATCCATTAAAGTTGCATGTGCAAAGAAAATTTTTGGCACCATGCTATAAAACTACATTGTGTTGGGCATTTTACTATGTCAAAAATAACAAAAAAGTCAATTTGAAATCTCTTCAAATCATGCATTATATCTTTTGTTACAACAATCCATGTCCAATTTCAAACCCACAAACTAATTAAACAACTCGAAGAAATGGAACAATTTTATACAATATAATAAATGAAATAACTACATTGAACAAAATGATTTTTATGAGAGAAGAAAAGGAAAGATGACTAGCAAAGAAGTTTAATATAAATTAGGTGATTGTATTTCCAATTTTTTGTATGAAAGGAACATTTCAAGAAAAATGATGTGCAATTGTTTTGGAGGATTTGGGGCTTTTAATTGTGAAAAATCATTTGGTTTTGTAGTTTGTAAAAATTGTTTAGTTAAAGTGTTTTAGTAGCATTTGTGTCCAAATGTTGTTTTTCTTTGCAAAAAACAATCTTCACAACAAATGATACTCATATTAATGGAAAAAAATAAACAATTATATGTTTTGCCAACATTGGTAGAATGTGATTTTCTAATTGCAAGCTTTAACCTTTAGATGTCAAAAGGTGCACATGATATTTTAACATTAGTGATCAATTTGTTGGGGTTAATTATTTGCCAAAACATACCTACCCTTGAATTTTTTGAAGCCATAAATACTATTGGACAAACTTTGGCTAAACATTTGATTGAGTTATTGAATTAATATGACTCAAAAAAGAAAATTATTGCCTATGTGAAGGATAATGAATTTAACCTAAATATTATGATTATACCACTAGAATCACTTGTAAGCTATGAAGCATTAAGTTTGGGGGAAAGTTTCTAGGGAACTAACTTTGGGCATGCATTTTTAAAGCATGTCAATATACTCCAATGGATGATAAAATTTACAAAGGTTTGATGAAATATGTGTTTATCGAATCTACACAAGGGGATTTGAAAAAATGTATCATTTGGCCTAAAAAGGCATATGCCATTTGCATGTTATGGTGGACCCAAATGTAATTAAAATGGGATGTACATAAAATACTAAAAGTACCACAACTTTAAATTCATTTATTTTGAATTTTAAAAAAATTAGATTAAGTTGACATGGGCCTTAAAAATCAAATAAATCAATACAAACTTGAATATGAAATTGCTTCACATGTGTTTGTTTCTTTCAATAAATGTACACCAATTACATTATAAAATTTGTGGGAAACACTTTATTTGGTAGCAATATACCATTTTTTTACTAATTTAAAAACTCAACTTCAATTTCATGGATAAATAAAAATAACACCAAAAACATGTTTATCCTCAACAGAAGAACATTTTATAACTTACAAACATCATAATCATCATCATTATTATAACATAATGTCCTACCAAAGGTTTATATTTAATTTAAATTTAAACTTCATAATTTTAAGTCAATTTGAAAAAAAATTGATGGAAGATTATTCTTTGTACATATATACATTGATGTATAAATTTTTATTGAAAATTTCAAACTTAAAGAAGCGCTTCTTAGTCCTTTTGTAAAAACAATGGCTATATGACAGGCAATTGCATGTTACAAATGTACTCCAAAGGACTATGACATCATTCTTATTAAGATTAATTTCACAACATAATGATATATTAAAATGTGAACAACCTTTAATTACACCTTTTCACCATTGTTCCTTTTATTATCATGTTCCCAAAATTTTCAAATTTTGTTTGTACTAAAAATTGTAACATTATGATAATTTTTTGAATCCACCATAGCATGTAAACAATAGTGGAAAAACACATGTGTGAAATATGGTCTACCCCCCAAAGAAATTAAATACACCAATGAAGACAAGGTATCTCTTTATTTTTACAAAAAAACATTTTGAAGTTCTTGCACAAAATATAATGGGCCTACCCATCCTTATGTGGTACTACTAGGAACCACTTCACTAAAATCCAAAAAAAGGTGGACCTAGTCTAATTTAATTAAATATATATATTTAAAATTTTCCTTTTTATTATTGACTTGCATCGCATGGGTTTTTTGTTCCCCACCTATGTGTACACACTCTAGAAAAATTGTTAACATTTACATAAGTTACACAATTTTGTGTTAAGAAATTTGTGTTCCTAAAATGTTCATGACATCATGTGTTCTTGAAATTTTTGACCCCTCATCATTAAGTGTCAAGTTGCACCATTGTGTGTGTGTGTGTGTGTGTACTATAATATTTAGGGTATGGCCCCAATTGTTGATTGAAATAAAAAAATGGGAATTACTACAAATTTGTAGACATGAATGTAATGGTCCTTCAAAAATTTCTCAAAACTTTATGATTACTTCAATCCATTATTTATTAATCAAATAAAAAAGAGGATCATCTTAGTCCCTACTATAGCACTATGGTGGAATTGGACAAAATTTATGTATGTTTTTATAAAACTCCCAAAAAAACCAACTATTTTTTATGTTGTTTAGTAACAAAACTTTCATTATAGAGGAAAAAGTGTGTGCATGCAAGTTCACGTTTAAGACCACTATGTCGAATAGCAATTCAAGCGTGGTTTGGTCACTATCCATGAGCTAAGTATGGATGTTGCATAGTGCAAATGCACAATGGAAATTGCATGGTGGAAATGCATAGTGCAAATTGCAAAGTGGAAATGCATAATGGAAATTACAGAATGTAAAACTACAAAGTGGAAATGTACAATGGAAATTGCATAATGAACATTAAAAGAAAAGAAGGGATTTACAACTAGTTTTTGCAATTAATTTTTAGTTGTAGATGACATTTGCAACTATTTTTCCTTTAGTTGCATTGCATAAGTCGCAAGTGATAATTATAGATGGATGAAAAATAAAGTCAACAAAATATTAGTTCATCCATTGACCCATCATGTATGTATTGTTGCCTACAACTAATTTGGAACTAAATAGGTAAACTTTTTGTCCTATGGTATGCTGCCACATACCATCAACATAATATATAATCACTATTATTATTTTATTTATGCAATTATTTTGAACATGGAAAGGGAAAGGTTGGGATTTGGCCACGTGGAGGTACACATTTTTGTTCATGTGTTTTACCATCATGTGGCTTCCAACGACCTACATGTGAATTAATTGATAGCAATTGTGATAATGACATGTGGTGTAATGGCATATTAAATTAAATGTTTTACTCCTATTTTAACTCAATCTAAACCATTCATTTGGATTGGTCACAATGTTGACATGTGGCATAATATCAATATATTTTTTGAATGTCTAAATTCATATTATTATATGATATAAGCTGATCATTTGGACTAGTCACGATGCTGACATGTGGCATAATATCAGAATATTTCATGAAATGTTTTAGGCGTATTATTGTTCAAACTAAACAATTCATTTCAACTAGTCATAATGATGACTTGTGGCAAAGTATCGATGGAATAAAAGATTTTCGAATAACAAATTTCCCAAGGGGAACAAATTATTAAGGGGGGGCAAATTTCCTTGGGGGAGCAAAATTCTTCTACGGATCAAATTTCTAAGGGGGAGCAAAGTTTCTTCGAAGAGCAAATTTCCAAGGGGGAGGAAATTTTTCCTGGGGGAGCAAAGTTCTTCTAGGGAGCAAATTTCCAAAGGGGGGCAAAGTTCTTGAGGGGAGAAAATCCCCCTAGGGGAGAAGGACAAATGTGAATTGAAACACGTGCATCCAAAACAAATGTGTAATAATGAAAATTACATTGGTTATTGGAATACCAATGATAATTATATGTTTCTAACCATCAATCTTCCCTCCTTTCTGTCCAAATCTTTCCATTAATTAAGAACACTTGCAAATGTTATACTTATGTCTGAAAATAAGCACCAATTTCATCCTCTAACCTACTTTCAAAATCATTGTATGAAGGATTCTCCTTTTCATAGCAATTATCATAGACTATGATAGTGCTCAACATGTTGTAACTATGTCCTATGTCACCAAGTTGATTTCCACTGCCCAAGGGCAACAACCATTCACAATTTGGGCATCTGGGTTGTTGGTTCCAAATCTTTCTACTTTGCTTTGTAAAAGGTAGTTCACTTCTTGACAAATGCTCAAGATTTCATCTACAACATGGTCTACAACATCATCAGAAAAATAAAACTCAGTGTGTCCATTTGTGGCAGGAATGTACAATGCCTAGTTACCACCAACCTTTGACTACCACAACTCGCTTGTACACAAAGAACTAAAAACCTATTTTCTGCTTTGTGATTCAATCTTAATTTTTACAAAACAATTTAATTACAAATTTCTTATCCTAATCAAAAGCCAACCTTGCTACTTTCTAATGCACTTTGTCCTACAACCATTGTGTTCAACCTTGATGACCATGTTATTTTCCTTCAGCTGATCTTCACCCTTAACTCCACCATATTGTAAGCTTGTCTTTTCAACTATGTCATCCAATTGGGTTTCTTCATCAAACTTTTCTTTTTCCACATTGCCTGTAATTGCATGTTCCCCACCATGTCCTGGAATTTCAACAACCTTTGTTAGATTTGTAATGACTATTGTACATGGACTTGTGTTTGGCATATTAGTTGAACCCTTCATCTTATCTGAACCCCCTTTTTCCAGTGCCATCAACATTGTAGTAAATTGCTCCTATTGTTTCTATTGCATGGCTGCAACCTTTTTACCCATTAAATGGAATGCTTGTAGATGTTGCTCCTTGTTAACCCAATAGCCTCCCAATGATAATTAATGTGCCTCTACTATTAATAACCTATGTTATTATTCCAACATAGGTGCAATACCTATTACACCAATGTATTGCATTAATGTGCTTCAATCATCAACAAATTACATAACTTAATGTTGTGCTTCAAACAATGATGCACAACCCCCACTAACAAGTCTAGATACAAGAAAAAAAATTTCCCCAGCCATCCTTTCAAATAGGGTCACAACTCAATATGAAAAATTAACTAGAAAACAAATAACACAAAACGTGATATGCATAAGCAAAAAATAAGTGAATTCCACATACCACTGCAAGATGTGTTCTCTATTGCTTTCTACTCTCCTTTTTTCCAATGCAAGGTCCTTATAAACCATTTCCATTTGTGACTTCAATGCTACAACCTCCCCTTGTGCAATCTCCCATACTTTTTGCTATCCCACACACCTTCTTTTACACACTAAATGCCAATATATTCTAAACATGTTCACACATGTTCATAAACATGAATTGCCTTCTAGCAGGGATTCCCCAATGATTAGTAGACAATCTCTTCAATGTTGAGCATGTCTCATCAGTCATTTATGTATTTCTATATATAATCATTCGACACAATGATTAGTGCGTCATATTCTTCCACAATTTGCAAATGCATGTAGCCATAGTTATAAAGACTTTCTCATCGAAACGTTCTTCACATGTTTACAATAAATCCTTTTCCATTTCAACAAGCCTTTATATGGGTGATTCCAAAATTCACCCCAATTAGTGCAACATATATGATGCCTCATCATACAATACATAATTTAGACAAAATGAGCGGAAAATTATATTTATGTTATTACTCTAAACCTACCATTTATCTAGTTATGTCCTTTCTACTTACCATCTACTTACTTATGTCCTACCTACTTAGTTACCTAATATTTACCTACATACCTACCTATAGTTTCCATAAGTAGGTATGAACATTTATAAACATAAGTAAGTAGGCATGTGTACTTATCTATCTACCTAGTTAGGTACCTAGTAACCTACTTCTATAAAAAATTGAAATTCACATGTTATACTCATTAACAAAAAAATTCATGGAAGTTCAAAGATACATGTTAAATGAATTTGGTATCATATTGTTTTACAAAGTGCTGGGGTGGTTTGATGGCCAAGACATTGGTGTGGAACCAAGGAGACCAAAGTTCAATTTCTTTTACCAACATATATTATGTGGAGTATGTAAATGTGTATATATACCTTGTACATGTGTGTAAATGTATAATACGTAGGTGGATTGTGGATAGGTAGGTAGGAGGTCATGGTGGGTGGGTAGGTAAGTACTTATTATTTATTTATTATTTACATTTTAATATTTTTTTTAAAAAATTAAATTAATAAATTTAGGTTGCCCCAATTTTTGTTTGATTTGACTAGTCAAAAAGACCATTTTATGGTCAATCAAAAAAACCATCAATCAAATTGGACACATTCAAATCAACTTGTCCAGTATGAATAAGTGGTCAAATTAACCAAATGTCAAAATGATTGGTTTTTGGTTTAGTTTTCTAATAAAATAAATCATCCTTTCTTGTAGTATCGTGTCTTGTAAATATTTAATAGCTCCATGCCCCTCATGTTAGGACATTCCACATAAAACACATTCTATTCACCCAAATGGAATAATCCCATATATGTTTTGCCTGTAATCTATGCATTGCAACTCAACTATTGGTAAAAATAGTTTCAAAAGGTTGAAAAATAGCTACCAAAATAATAATTTATGACTCAATATAAACCACTTTTTGTACCACATTCTTTGTAGCAACAATCAACTATTGTGTCAAATCTTTTATGTTGTTTTGTTGTTGCGAGATCATGGTAGCAAACTCTTCCAACTCTTTTGTTGTAGCACAAAGCTTTACTTGCATCTCTTCAATCTATCTGACATATTTTTCAGTCATTGATGCCCACTCTTGATTTAACTCTTATGCAACAATGTAGGATGATGTTTCAATCTCTACCCCACAACACCAATTGGGAGCCTTTCCCCATGTCTACCCTATTTGACACAGTGTCCAACCAACCAGTTCCTTATGGCTATGAGGAGCTTGGATGTATTAAAGTAGGGAAAAAACAACAAATTGAGGTGATCTTGCTAGCTTGTAATTTTTCCATGGTGTGACTATGTTTACAATTGATAATGAAACTCCTAGTCCTACTTCACAAACAAATGTGCATGAAGAAGATAACAACGCATTTTAGAACATTCATTATTGCCATTACAAATAACCATAATGGAATGATTATTTTCTTGAATTGAATATATGAACAATTAAAACACAGCTAGATAATTACAACTATACAAACAATTCCATCCCTCCACATCAACTCTACAACATTTGAACCTCATTTCATTTGAATGTTGTAAGTGTTGGACATCATTGATGAACATTGGATCTTCAGAACTTCCACTTCCAGGACCTTGTATCCTTTTGCACTTTGCCTTTCTTCCTTCCTCCACATCATTTACAGCACTAGCCTAATATGAAATAAGCATAATGGATCCTTTTGCAATATGTGCAAATAAGTTTTCAACTAATATTTCACTATGAATATGATATTTTGGCCCATGAATTTTACATTGGATCTCCCATTTTAATTTCTGGTCAAACAAGTGTGTGCAACATCTGTGGGGTTTATTTGTTATCAAACAAGTTCAATAACAATATTTGCACCAGTGGTTGATGAAAACACAATTCAACGCTTGACACATTTGCATGGAAATCTATCATGAATGAATTTTGAACCATCATTAAAAAATGTGAAGATAAAACATTGATGCAAATTTAAGGATTAGGAAATTAAATAATGTTTTTTTAAATGCACAACAAATGTTTGCCCAACTAGCAACTTATATCATTTTATCGTTACTTATTTATCATGCTTCTATATCATTTTCATTTTTAAACACATCACCTCAACTTGAATGTGCATTTGTGTTCAAATCATCTAAATTTTTAAATGAACTACCTCCAGATTCCATGGATATCAAAGCACAATCACCAATTGATAAATATTTGAAATGTCATGAAACTTTACATTTTTTAGTTTTAAGTGAATTTGTAGCAAATTATAATTTAGATGAAAAGGATTTTAAAAAAAAGGCAAGTTCCTTTGATTACAAGAAGCATCAAGATCTTGAAAATTATTATAAAAAACAATTGTTGTGATTCCATCCCTTACAACTTTAAAAGAATCATTTGGAAACACAAGTCATGGCATGATGCATATCTCACTTGTGAGAGCTCAATAAATCATGTACATTCAAAGTTTATTTTTAAATTCCAAAAGCAGACACAAGGGTTACAAAATTGGAATGACCTTGAATTACATGCACATGAACTAGCACAAATAAATAGTAAAAGTATTTGGATGGATAAATTTGATAATGTTGTTCCATTATTTCATCAAATCCCATTGCCAACTATACTAGAATTGGACATTATGATATTGGATGCAAGTTTTGCATAAAACCTCAATGTTCTTTATCAACTATTCCATGTATAAAACAAAAAAAAAGATGAATTGATTCCAAATGTAAGATTTTATTCCTAGCTTCATAAATTGAACAAGGAACAACGTGTAATTTATGATGATTTTATGTATAGAAAAAAATGTATCCTAATCAACCAATTCATTTATTCCTCATAGGAGGAACAAGTATTGGTAAAACATTCACACTCCTCATACAAGGCTTGTTAAGACATTAAAAACAAACAACTTTGCTTTGATCCTTTGAAGTAAAATGAAATTTTAATGGTGTAAACATGCAAAACAACATTCAATATTGATGGCATTACTATCCATTCTAGATCGAACCTTCCATTAAATTGTAAGCATTTATAGTTTTTATCATAAAAATTGTTCGATTCTTTATCAAAAACTTATGATCAATTACAACTTTTAGTGTAAAATTAAGTTTCCTTTATAGGTAGCATGATATATTTTTTTATCAATCTTTGTCTTAGATCCATTAAGTATGCACATAATCAATTTTTGTGGAATACGGATGTCATAATAATAGGTGATTTGTATTAAGCACCACCAATTTGAGATAAATGGGTGTTCCCAAGAAGGTTTGATAGTATTGATGCCCTAGGGATTGACTTTTGGTTAAATCGTATTCATTGTTTTGAACTCCTCCAAGTTGTGTGTCAAAGTGATGACTAATTTATTGAAGTCTTCAAAAAATTTCAAATTGCAATCCACAATCCTACAGACATTACCTTCCTTAATAATAAATGAACTAGATTTTCTTTATATGTATTATATAAATAAATCAACAAGAGAACGAAACATTTTTTTTTTAAAAATACAAAAGGACAAGAATATGTTTTTGATGCCAATGACCAACACCATGACACATGCCCCAAACATTTCAAATAAAAACATGAGTCATCACAAACAATTGGTTTGCATTCAAAAATCCATGTCAAAATGAATTTGTTAATAGAATTATAAGTTAGAAATTATGTCACTCATGATTGCTTTTTCAATAGGCTGATAGGGTTTTTCAATATGTTTCCAAATTACATGATAGTGAATCCTTCATATAGATTGCTTTTAATAATCCAAAAGCAAGTTTTACAACTAGGATATGAAATCAACACTTGTACATAAACAACATTTCAAAACATTAGACACCAATACAACCAATTTCTAAAGAGATCCAAGTGGGTGCTAATTCAAGTCATGTAATCACAAATATTCAATGCCCAATACAACCAATTGGAACTCGTATAATTCATCACTTTCAAGGTTTGACTTTTGATTATTTAGCATTTGATCCCAATGGAGTTCATCATCATGGCTTCATTTATACAACATTATTTCGTGTAAGAATTTTTATTTATTTTTTACTCGCACTATTAATTGATGTTAATTTGAAATTGATAAATGTGTTTTAGATGAAATGTAATGACTAAGAATAATAGTTTAATGGCACTTGCATATTTCATTTTTACAACCTTTTAGAAAAACACACACCATAATTCAATTTTTAAACACAAGATCTTTATCACTTCATTTTGAAAATATTGAAACAAATCACAATTTGCAAACATCTCATATTTTATGTTTAAATGAGACAAGGGTCAAAATGCAACATTATACTTCACATCCACATGTAAACCATGCAAAATATACATCAATTGAAATATATGGAAGCCAAGGAACTATGTTATTATATGATAGAACTATTATATTCGATTGAAGTGGATCCATTAAATTTTGGAACAAAATTTATAGTTGCCACTTTTAAACAAAACACTCATCGAGCAATTCACATCATTGCAATTTATATGCCCTCATTTTTGTCATTAACAACATTTTTGTTCACCCTTAAAAAACTTATATCAAAATTTCCACCATTTTTTCCACAATTATTTTAGGTGATTTCAATGTTGATGTCCTTGAAAAACAAACATAAAAAACAACACATTTATTCCAATTTATGAATGTGAATAAAATGAAACGTCAATTTCAACAAAGTACCACAATATATGGTTCACAACTAAATCATATTTGACTAAGTGTTCCATGTCAACAATGCATATCAAGAACAATTGAGGCCTTTTGAATAGACCACAAAACTATTCATTTTGCATTCAAATTATTTAACCATGTAACATGATTTCATTATCCATGACGATTTTGCATCAACATATAATGAAATGTAGAGCCATTACGCAATGAGCTACTTGTTTATTCCACTCTAATAGAACTTCACTATAGAGTTGTAATAAAGTTTTGCCATAGAGGCATAAACAAATATATACATTGGACAAAACTTTCTTACCATTGTATTTGCATATTAGGTAAATCCCTTTCATGAAAGAATTGCCAAGATGAAGGACTTCCTTCGGTTCATGCCTTGAATGAGCCTATATTTTGATAATTCCTTCATTTGTAAACTTTACCTTACACAAAACACCAATGAAATGGTATTCTTAATTTTGAAGGAATCAAAATGATAAAAACAATTATCTCTTCCCATTGGCTTATGTAAGGTTCACCAATAAATTGCAAATAAATAGACATCTAGTGAAACTCAACCTAAAACTCAAAAACCTACTAATAGGCTAATAACATTAAATTTTTTAAAAAACCAAGTAGGCTCACGATCGTGGTTACGAATGGAACATAGTTTAGGAAAGCAAATTATATCATTTTCTTGACCACAATATATAACATTAAGGTTGGGGGTGGCAGATTATGCTATTTTCTTGGCCACATGATATGGCATAATCTTTCAATGATCTTAAACACCATTCAAACTTTGGTGTTAAGAGAAAATGTTAAAAACCTTTAACAACGATCTAGCCATTATTCAATTTTCATTTGTTACTTTAATGTTAGTAATCATTTTTCTCAATGGGCCAAGCAAATAAGACCATTCACACGAGAGGCATTGTTACATGTCACCCCTTCTTGTAATACCTTGAATGTTTTTGGCCATTCACACCTAAAAAGACAAAAAAAACTAAAAAGTTACCATTGTCTTTGCCATCTTTCCTTTTCTTCTTTTTTCTACTTTTGTCTTTGCCATCTTTCCTTTTCTTCTTTTTTCTGCTTTTGCCTTTGCAGTTGTTACTTCTCTCCATTCTAGCTATTGCTTCTTTCACTCCCTTCTTGTGAACAATCTGAATCTTAATCTTCACACCCCTTTGTAATCATAAGTGGCATTGTGAAATAGATCCATTATGCTTGAATCTATTCTATCAAACATTGAATCGTCACCCATAATTTAGTAAGAAAGAGCAATTGAGTTTTGTTATTCTAAGTTTCCTAGTTTTTGCTTTAAAGGAATTGCATGAGGATTATTTTCTTGAACACTTTGAACATTATCTATAGGGGGAGGAGGGGCTAGGGGGGAAATACTTTTATGTGGGCGGTAAAGTAGTAAGGAGGTGGGATCTAGCCCCCGCCCCTCCCTCAATTCTCTTGGACCTTGGGTGCTTAGAAACCTTGAATTATGGCCTCTCTTTTGTGAGGTTATTTGACATTGCAAAAAACTTCCAAAATCTAAGTTTCAGCCTAGATTTAATGTTAATTAACATCCTCCCTAACATCAATTTAACAACAATGTCACATAGACTTCCACATTATAGGCATAATGTCACCTTCATGTCACCACCAATGTTAACAAACATTGCATATATGAATGCACCAAATTTTTAAAAAATCTTAACATTGAGTTACCATTGAGTTACCACCAGGTCTGAATGGTGCATTACTTAGTAAGAAGAGACCATCTAGAGGTAATGGTGATCAAAATGTATTTGTTGAAATGCAATATTTTTTTATAAAAAAATTGTTGAATTGGCCACCCCAGAACTTAATCTCCTGGAATGACCTCGCCCTTGCTCATTATGTTGGGTATGTCACCTACCGCACCCTAAAGGGCTCGGTAGCACCTTATCAAACACAATAGACTGGGGCTTAACCATTCAATGGTAGAAAATGGATGGAAATACTTGAAGAAGAGGATGGAAATCATTCAACATTTTAACAAGCTTCATGTCCTAAGTTCTTTTCTCTCATCCACTTGGGATGATGCAAAAAAAAAGACTTGGTCACTTTGCACATTGTTGGACCCATAAGCGTGGAACCATCCCTAAATGACAGCAACTCTTTCTTTTACACGTGGCAAGGAATCAGCTGCCAGGTGGCTCCTTGTCATCCCTCCTTCCCAGAGACCAACGCCTGTGCGCCTGTTTGCATAACTAGACACAATCACAGTCTCTCTCCCACAACAACTTCATCAAATTTCTTCATCAAATTTCTCCCAGAACAAAATTTCGGTAGTTTGGGTAAATTTTCGTAGTTTGGGTTGTTCTGAAGATCAAGATTCAAGGTCACTCACCACTGCTTTGTAATTTGGGGAGGAAGAGAACAATGTCAGGAGCAACTTTGGCAGCTGGGCCAAGAGTGCCAAAGGCTGGCAAAGAAAGTCATGGAGAGAAGTTCACGGAGAGAGCTGGGGACATCGCAGGAATGGGAGGGGTGATGGGCTCGCTCAGAGTGGTGGAGCTACAGCTGGTAGCTTTCATAGTGGTGTTTTCAGCTAGTGGTCTAGTTCCAGTGGTGGATCTTCTCTTTCCAGTCTTCATATCGATCTATGCATTCCTACTCAACAGCACGGTGTTCACCGGCTATGGCAAGCCAGAGGCACTGCAGGTCTTCAAAGGCAACAGACTTTTCCAGATATACATAATCTTGGGAACCATCATAGGCTTGTTTTTGCCGCTAGCTTATGTACTGGGAGGTTTTGCGAGGGGTGATCAGACGGCAGTCAGAGCGGCAACACCGCATCTGTTTCTGCTGTCGTTCCAAGTGCTGAGCGAGAATTTAATCAGCGGACTCAGTATCTTTTCGCTGCCTGTGCGTGCTCTACTACCCATTCTGTACAGCATGAGGAGGCTCTTCTCTCTCAATGGATGGGTCACCTCCACTTTCTTCCTTGCAAAGCTGCCCCCTAATCCCAATTTCCAGGTATGAATCATCCTTCTTCTGAGCCTCTATAGAATGTCTGTTCCCACAAAGTCATAAAGTTTTCTGAAATTCCCCGCGAGTTCTGTAAGTGCGCATGCACATTCACTAAAAATCTGGGCGAAGGTTTATTCCGATCGACTGTCGGGGGAGTTGTATTCCCAAACAGAACTCTCAAACAGAACTCCGAGCAAGAGGGACCTTACACCTACGACCTTATACCTATGAGTAGGGGTAAGATCTCTTGCACTCTTACAGAGTAGGTGTAAGATCCCTCCTTTCTTTTCTAATAGGGGTATATGCCTGGTATATAGACGGGTATGAGATTATCTCAAGTCCCTATCTCAAGCTCGTACTGGTAATAAGCTGGTACCAGACTTAGGTCACACCGGACTGGTCTGGTATTTGATACCAGTGTTCATACTACTATTGATACCCGTCTCTGGTACCCTATATACCGGACCAACAATGATAGTAATAATTACCGTGGGTTAGGAGGTAGGGAATGCCAGTGGTTACTGGTTACACTACGGATTGAGGTAATTTTGGTAAAGATTAAAGACACTTGACGGTTACTAGGTAGGTAGCTGGATGTGGATGGTTAGTAGTTTGTACACTGCTAACCACCATGGGACTGGAATACAATGAAAAAGTGTTTCCTGTTCACACATCATCCATCGTGCATGGTGTTCTGAGGCATGTCTCATCGCCACCTGGGGCAGACTTGGTTCGCCACTTGGCTTTCTTTCTAAGGTTATAACCGTCCCAGGTGTCCCACGTGTCACTTTATCAGCAAATGACTGGTCCTCTGGTGGCCAGTGAATACAATTGCCAAGTAGGTGTGCAGCCAGGGTTTTTGTACTCAATTTTGTGATGTAGCCAAACTGGCGATCATCCCACAAGAAGATTTTAGCTAAATTTGGCTATAGATTTACGTGAAATTAAGAAAATTTAGGAATCTTTTATATCTTTGGCTAATACCCTGCTGGAACCTTGTTGTGGAAATCTGGTGAGTAAATTTTCTTTGTTTGAAATCTGGCGAATTAGGATCAATTTTCTCACAAAAATCCTTTGTATCTGTTGAAATGATATTTTTCAAGTTTAAAAATGGGAAAATTCACCCCCCCTAATTTTTTTTAAAAAAAAACACTGGCACTGTGCAGTGTGCACTTTGCTTTTCTACATGACCTTGCAAAAGAGGGGGCTGCCAGACCAGACAAAAAAAAAAAGGAGAAAAAAAAAGTAGAAAATGAAGAGGGTGAGAGAAATCTTTGTGTGTGCTAAACATTATTTTTTAGGGTGAGGTTTTTTTTTTTTTGTTTTCATTGGGCAGCATAATTGGGCAGGAACTAAAATCTTTTCGTTGGGCAGAAGATTTGGGCAGGAACTAAATATTTTTTTGTGGGTGACAATTTGTTGGGTAGGATGAAGCATGGATGTGGTTCGGCAGGGCTTTGGCAGCTTCAAATGCAATCTATTACACCATAAACTTGTTTGCATTTCTAATTCCCATGTTTTTGCCCAGGGCATTTGAGCGCTACTTTGAAGAGAGAGATAAGTACTTAGCCGAGCATCCTCCCAAGGACAAGCAAGCTAATGAACCTCTCCCTACCCCTTCTGCCCCTAAAGACAAGAAAGAACACTAAAATCTGAATCCAGAACTAAGAATCCTGATCCCAAATTGGGGTTAGAAGAAACATAGATAATGGATGAGAAACACAGATAGTGGATGGATGGATGGATGGATGGATGGATGTTTTGTGCAGATGTATTTCTTTGTGAAGGGTTTATTAAGTTGTCATCCTTGGGAGGATAGAGGGAAACTTTGGGATTACTGTACAAAGTGAAGCATTTTGGAGTGAACACATTTTGGCTCAAGAGTTTGAACATATCAAATTTGGCATTTGATGTCTCAAAATTACATATCATTGCTTATATCTTGTATTTTGTATGATTTAATTTTGCTAAATTTCTTCTTACATGCCATTTTTGAAAGTATGTGTCTATTGAACTATGTTGAACTATGTCCATTGAATCTTTTAGCAAAAGAGCTCAACAATCTTATTTTGAAATCGTTTTTGAAATTATCTATCTTCTAAATTGTAAGTATATTAAAAAATATATGGCTTTGATTTGTAATTCAAAACTAAGATGATGACGATTTAGCTTTTTGGTTTTTAAAGCATTTTTTTTCTGTATATTGAAGTGCATATGCTAATTAAACCTAGTTGGTAGCCATGCAATCAAAAGTTGTAATATACAATAATATCTTTTGTAAGTTTTACAATGTTTGGTCTTTGGATCTCAATGTGTGCATTTGAATTCAATAGACATTATATTAATAAAGGATATATATGTAAAAATTATGATAAATCATTTGTGTATTTAAGCACAAATAATGTGCAAGAACCAACTCTTTTTCTTCCATTTTTTAATTTCACAAAAGTGAAAATTTAATTAAAAATTTTCATTCAATTTTTTCTCTAAAAAATAATTTCACACAATAGCAAAATTCACCACAAAAAATCATTATTGACATAATTGTATATGTAATATGTGGAGGAGGTTGGAAGGTTAAACATGCAAGTAAACCACTGGAATGCATAAGTGATCAACTTGTCCTTTAGAGTACTTGTAGGTTACCACAACACCTTGCTCCACTTTGCATGTGTGCCACATACATGCATGCAAATCATGGCCCACAAGCACAAATTTAAAAATAAACTCCTTCAACCTAAACATCAAACTACTATCGATTATTCAAAACATATTCGAACCATGAATTTGAACAATCTCATTAGTGGGTTTCAAATTCAATGGCAGGTGGGGGCCCTTGGTGAGGAGAAGGCTCTATGTTGGGGAGTACTTCATGTTCCAGAAATATTGGTGGTGGGCCAATCAAATGGCTCCTTTTGAAATGAAGGAAAGAAAGACTAAACTAAACTAGTCAAATGTTCACTAACAAAGTATTTACTAACAAAGTCCTTTAGATGGCATCATAGTTGGGCTAAATTACTTGGGCTCAAACCCTAAAGAGCAACCATAGAAGGTGCATAAGGAGAGAAGGTATAATGGCCTTTAAAAAGGAGCATGGCCTACCCACCTGCCTATACAAATTGGCTTTGGGGATTTTTATTTTTTTTGGGAGTCCCCCCCCCCCCCTTTGAAGCTCTCTAAATGCAAGTAGCATAATCAATTAGTCTTTAACATCATCAACCAATGCTACTATTTCTTTCTAGGAGTTAGTTGTGTGTGTTAGTTTTACTTTTTATCCTTAGGAAAATGAAACTCCCAAGATAATAAGAAAATTGACAATTGAGAGGAGATGAAGTAGTAAGGGAATAACGGCTTGATAGACGAGAGGATTAAAGGGATCGGAGCCACATGTAACATCAGATGGAAAAGAAAAAATTGATGAAATTTTTTTCAATTAGGATCAGTTTTATTTTTTCTAGCCTTCACTCAATGTTTTGGTTTTGGTTAGGGCTTTTGTTTCATTTTGAACTTGTGTTTTAATGGAACCCTTGGAATTTCAGTGAGATTGACCACTAGATCAAAACATGTGGGCATCAACATGTTAAAAAAAACTTTGAACTTTTTGTAGGTTCTTTTCTTGAAGGTTTAGGTTGTCATGGAAGATGAAAAAGTAGAGTGGTTTCTTAAATGTGTGGGCCTAAAACTTGAAAATAATCTTCTCAGTTTAAAAGTTTGTCCCCAAAAAAGATTTATTTATTTATTTATTTTTGGGTCGATGTTGTACATAGTTATTGGAATGGATTAAAATATTTGTGAAGGGGGTATCTAATCCACCACAATTATTTTTTAGGAAACTTTTGTGTGGTGTTATTTATTTCAAGTCCTCCAAGATTGAAAACAAAAAATGAAGCTTATAATGTTTTAGCATTAAGATGTCTAAGGTGTTGATTCCAACACAATATTGATTGTGCCACTCGAGCCTCTCGTGAAATTAAGGTTTGACTTTGGCATAATGTCTTAACCAAAGACTTTTAAGCAATTTCCTATTTTTATCCTTTTGATATGTTCAGTATTCTATGGTTGGCTTTATATATTTAAGATTGCTTTATAATCGTAGGTAATTTTTTAATAGGTGGGGCTTATGCTCATATTTCTTCATGGGTACTAAACATCTTATGTCTTTTAGTTCATCATGTCCCATTGAACCTCGTCCTTCCAACTGCCCATTTGTTTTATCATGTGTCACCATAGACCTAGTTTCCACCCCCCCTGTCCCATGCAGACCATGCACCTCCCATTGGTTCCCCCTCCCATTTTAACAAACCACACACCACCCATTAATTCCCCTTACCAACCCCCACCCTTTGCGTGAATGTGAAGCCCCAATTCTACATTTTCCCAAACCCTTTTCATGCACATGTAGGACCTTTTCCCCTTTCCATTTTACTAGCCCCTCCAATTGCACATGATCAAACCCATCAACTTACATTCATTTCCTCAACATGTTTGCAACTTCCATCTAAAGTCTTTTGCTCCACTTGTTAGCGTCAATTTACCAATCAAGGGTTAATTCGTCATCAATGTTTTTGTCAAACACCCAATTCATCTAATCCAAACCCATATGACCATCCCAACACAATACCTTCCTTTGTTTCCACCATGTTTGCATAAGCTTGGACTTAGGTTTCGTTTTTGTATGTTTTCAAATCTTTTCATTTGAGCTTTCATTGTCCTTGATTATATAACTGCATCCATGTTATTCTATGACATGACGTACAAGTGGTGTTTTGTTTTCCATTGGATAAACTAGCGTAAAACCCCTATGATGTGGTAGCGTGGCATTTACTCTTCTTATTACCCGAATGGTGTTTTGTTTTGCCCTTTCGTGGTGAGGTGATGGGGCACAAGGAAACACGGATTTGATTTAATTGTTTTCTAACATGCAATTGGGACAACTTGCAAAAGGAGTTTTTTTTGTGAACCTAAGTTTTGGCGACAAGTTCGAGTTTAGTGTTTTCCCCAACATGATCCTTTAACTCATAAATGTTTTTTTCGCAGTCTAATTCTTAGACATGCAACGAAATATTTTAAAATAACCCACACCTAACACCATTTTCCCTTACAACCACATCTTTTGACACCACCTCAACTTTCACCACACTATACCTTAACTCAAAGGGCCACTTCCCGTGTTTCTTAAAAAAATATAAACTAAACCGAAATGTCAAACTTTCTTCTGATTCTTTTAAACTACCATTTTAACACATGCCCCATCTGTCGACAAGTGGTCTTTCTAGGATGGTTTTTGAACACCTTCGAGATTATTTTTACCGAAAAGATTCAATGAATGGATACCCTCAATTATTTCAATTTTGTTATCATATTGTTAAAAGTCACATTCCACTTCAAATTGCATGTGTCTTTGGCACAACCCACTTCTTAGCCATGACGAAGCTTTCAAGTAGAGTTTGTTCCATTATAATGGGAGAAACATTATATTGATTCATAAGTCGCGCCTTATGCCTTCAATTTCACGACACTTTTGTAACACATTTTTCCCCACACTAATTCATAGTCATAACTAAGAATAGTTGTGAAACAATAGTCCATGGTATCATGCGCACCTTAAACCTTTACCTCGATTGGATTATTTTCCAGCTAGATGTGGCAAATGTTTTTAATTCGATGTTAAAAAGGGTCATATTTCAAAAACTTTGTGGAGCAAGTGGAACATCATGTAATTCATCCTTTTTTGTTTATGCATTTGAATCATTTTTATTTTATAACCATCGTAATTGTGAAGGTGATGTCATAGTCATCCCCTTTGCCATGGGAACCCATGAAAGTGATCCCTTAGAAGGGGCACTATTTGCATTAACCCACTTTAGGGTTTTTTGTTTTCCAACTAATCATTTCATTTCTTGTTTATTTCCATCCATTGTAAATGACATTCACATCATAGTTCCCCCTTCTATTGTATCATTTACATATGAACATTTCTGGATTGAACTTCATGTAATAGGTCTTTCTATCCAACTTCATAAATGTGTAGCATAGTCAACCTTGAGCTTACTGTATGATTTCAACACCCCATCTTAGTGATTCTATGATTTTACCGCCCCATCAAAAGGAATTAGAATTTTGGGAATTCCATTGGGCACTTCATCATTCACGTCATTTTTCATGAAAGATGCCATGTTAAAAGATGTTCGACATGTGAATCTTTTCCTTAGAATGGGTGATGTTCAGGTAACCTTAAGAATTTTAACTCATTATTTCGTGCAACAACTTTCATATTTTTTATAGTGTACACCTCCCTTTTCCACCTTCATAGAATCCTTCACTTTTTTTTATTCTTTTTTTTTTCAAGTGTTTGGGTGCCTTTTGGGTCCAAGATCTTTTGACAACCCAGAAAGACCTTTAGCATGTAAATAAGCCTTTTTCCTAATAACTTGCAATGGCATTGGGTTCATATTAACGACCACCATCGCCCTCACAACCTATTTAAATAATTGGGCCTTTATAATTTCAATCATAGTTGCTAGGTTTATGGTTGATCAATGTCCTTTCCTTCTTGAAGCCTTAGCACAAGTTGACAACAACACCTTCCCTTTCCAACAACACCTCAAGGCGACATGTGATTTTTTACTACCCTTAACTTGTGCATGTCTTCCTTCATTTGAACAACTCATCAAACAACAAATGGTTTGACTTCAAGATTCCATTTCGAAGCGTTTGCGCCATCATGCCCTTTTTAACCTACTTTTTGACGAGATATCTAAAACTCATTATGCCCAAATTTAATCATGTTCTGACTTAAAGGTGGGTGTTTGGCTTATAATTTGACCAATCTTCACTTTTGATTAACTTCCCTTGTTTTTTCCACAGCACTTTGAATATGACTTGGACTACCCCATCCTTCAATTACAAGTATCCTTCGATGCATGTGCACACATCCCATTGACCTTATGGGTATCCACCTTTTACGTTGTGTTCATGGTAATGAGCGCACATAAACCCATGATGCAATTCATGACACCTTTGTTGTCATAGCATGGGATGTTGATTTCTTCGTGGGGTGAGAACAATTACATGTGCTTCTTTCAAACGTGTTCAATTCTTCTCATCGATGGGTCAACATTGTGCTCACCAAAGATGGTATTCGCACCTTAATCGACATTTGCCAACCCAACACAAACATATTTACTTCCTTGATCTTGCACCACCCAAGGATTTGTTGCTTTCGATTCAACTCAAGCCAAAAAACGGAGCTATTGCGACTGACACCTTGCCGATCAATTCTTCCCCATAGCAATGGAGGTATTTGGATGTCTACATAAGCATGAGGATGTGTTTTTACACAATTGTGCCAATGCCATTTGAAGTTTGAAAGGACTAGAGGGCTTTCCCTTTTTTGTCTTGGCTACTTTTCTTTTGTAAAAAAATTTCAATCGTATTGCAAAGGATGCAAGCATCTTCCATCTTAAGTCAAGTAGTAGTTGTAGGCCCAGCTACTTCCTAACATCCCTTTAGAACACATCTCCCATCTCCACAACCGACTTATTGCAAGCAGTCGGTTTTTGATATGAAAAAATACCACCAACCTACTATAAGCAATCAATTTTTGACATGGATAGGTTTTGACATTTAATTTGAGTTAACTTGACATCATTTCTATCAATAAAATTTTGCAAGGTTACATACAAACTAAACTATAGGTGCACCTAAGTCCCTAGCAAAAGGGTTGGTTATGTGAAGCTCAATCCAAAACTTTGAAACTTACTATTTGCTCAAAGGTTTCTTCTTCACACTTAAGCACAAGCCTTTGGTAGCCACTTCTATTAACTAGGTATAGTTTGGATTAATCACTGGATTGTTTGTGTGATTTATATTAATTGATTCATGGGTGCAGTCACACTTTTGTTCTCTATTTTGAAGGAGTCACATTGATTGGCCCATCACCAATTTGTTTTGGAACACATTGGGCACTCCTCCAAAGAAGTATCTTTTTGGACCCTAGTCGCGAAATAGAAACAAATGTGCTCCCTTGAGGCCTACCTTTTCAGTCTATATATAGGAGAGTTGAACTTTGAGCAAACCTTATGGGATAGAACTGAGTTGCTATTGGGAATGTCTTGAGGAACAACTTGGGAATTTATGGAACCCTTTGGGAACACATTGGGAACAAGTTTTTAAAAAATCCCTTTCACCCAGAAAAGAAAATAATTAGACCTTTCATGTTAAGCTTTTTCATTGGCTACATGAACTTTTATTTTCAAAACTGTTTGTCACCAATTTTGGCCTGGGCTAATGCCAGGGGCACAAGCTGTGGGACTATGTTAGGGGAAATTTTAATGTTGTTATATATCTAACATATTTGACAAGTAAGAAAGCAACTCGGGCGCATTTGACCTCAGCAGATCTTGAGCACGCACGAATTGCACTCTTTCTAACCAGATAGGTACCCACCGGTTTGGGGAAGGAAGAGGAAAGTAACTACGAGCTTGTCAAGGAATGAATATGATACCCTTTGTTCTGAGGTCTTTTTCTCTGCTGTTGCTGCGATTGTGGCTCTGAGAGTGCAATATTTGTGTTTGGGTTGGTAGTTTTCTAGTTGCCTTTGAGTCCCTGCACAGTTGGAATTATGGGAGTTGATATCTTTCCTTTTGATGATCTAATCAACTTTCACAGGTTTTCATCATCTTGATCTCCAGCAACCTTCCATTGGATGTTAGGGTTTAGTAAAGTTACGGTTTAGGGTTTTGGTTAATGACGAATGCCATGGTTTTCGACGCTAAAGCATGGGAATGGAACAAGGACTCGCTGACAATCATGGAGATGCAGGCGGCTGAACTCCAGGCGCTTTGTACACGCTACAACT
>Ga0116227_10005955_pt1 | contig 25135 bp, 19 predicted proteins | sample S1TSphgellanicum_FD_89693 | JGI IMG/M metagenome (GOLD analysis project Ga0116227, IMG submission 89693) | Host-associated microbial communities from peat moss isolated from Minnesota, USA - S1T2_Fb - Sphagnum magellanicum MG | ecosystem: Host-associated > Plants > Peat moss > Unclassified... | reverse complement strand
TTTTTTTTTTTTTTTTTCCTATCAATTTTGTGGTGTTGCCACACTTGCAATCATCCACAAGGAGATTTAGCCACATTTGGCTATAGACCAGATATGAAACTAGAAAATTATTAAAATGAATTTATATCTTGGCTAATTGCTTGAACAATTTGTGGAGAATCATTTTGATTGTTTTAGAAAAATTTGATTGATTTTTGGCGATTTGGTTTTTAAAAAAAGGGAATATTAGACAAAATATTATTTTTTAAAAATCGCCACAAAAAAAGAAAAAGAAAAAGAAAAAACGCTGCGAGTCCACACTCCTACGTACCATTTCAATCTTACAATTCTCCAGCAAAGCAAACGAGGGTCCGAAACGAGGGCCCGAAAAGAGGGCTTAAACGAGGTCCGGAGCGACGTCCGGAACGTGTGGTAGGCAATATTACCGGCTGGACCTCGTCCCCACCCGGAATGTCTCCTCGAATAGCATCTCGGTGAGATCCCAAAGGCTCCAAAAGCGCGGAGCGGGGAAGGAGGCGCAGCGGGGAAGGAGCGCGACCGTTGTGGCCTCGCAATTCCGGAATCCGGGCCTGTCGGGCGTTGCAGGGAGTGCGAAAATCGACGGCTTCTGGTGCGGTTTTTCTTCCCCTCTTCATCGTATTCTGTTGCCACTTATATTTCAAAAGAGAAGGAGTTTTTTCCTGTGCTTTTTTTGATTGCAAAAACGCTAGCGGGGATGTAAGTTTGTTGTTATTACTCCTCCTGTATTTGTTGTTGTTGTCGTCTCGGTTTTTCTGATTTTTTTCTGAATGGAAAATTGGAGCTCTCTGCTTTCAACCTTTTTTGAAAAGATTTAGAGAAACTTCACGTTCCTCATGTGAAGGACTTGTCTAAGCATTCGATTCTTGTTTACCGACAGTTTGTGAGCTGTTCTTCTGTTTGTGGTGAATTTCTTTCTTCTACGACATGGCGTTTTATTATGATTTTCATCTGAGATCCAATACACGAGTTTTGTTTTCTGGTTTCGGGGGCAAGTTTAGAAGGGAACTTTGTCTTGCTGCTTATAGCTGGTCATCGCATGCTGTTGAAGTTTACTTGCACTCGGGAAATTGGTCAGAGAAAGGTGGAAAAAAGAAAGAATAAATAAATTTAATGCTGAAGAAAGTATGGTATATCTTCTATTGAGTGAGTTTTACACAGTTTGCTCTGGAGTGAAATTAGGGTTGAGAGTTTTCATGTTGTGTGATGAATTGCTTGCTGTATCAGGTGGCAAAATATGACAGCCAATCTAACACTTTGTCAACAACACATGAACGATCAAACTTTCCAGATAATTCTATTTGGTACTAGGCATTTGGCTCCAGATCCAATATATTATATATCTCCTATCAAGTGAGTTTTATCCAGTTTGCCATGGAGTGAAATTAGGGTTGACATTTTTCATGTTGTGTGATGAATTGCTTGTTGTATGAGGTGGCAGAATAGGACAGTGGATCTAACACTTTGTCAACAACACAGGAAAGATCAACACTTTCGAGAGAATTCTATTTGGTACTAGGCATTTGGCTCCAGATCCAATACATTCTCTGGCCATTGAGGAGGAGGTGATGACAAGAGTTTTCAGGTAGTCAGTCCCTTGAAGAATAAGAGCTCAGTCATTCCTGCACCTACGGGAAGCTTTTGGACGACCACAAACTCTCATAAACTATTCGTTGTTAACAGACAGGTGGAGGGTTTTGTCTCTTTGAAGGAGACCTGGTTTGTATAAAGAGACAGGACACCATGCCGTACACCATGCCATATTCACGTGATCTGTACAAGACAAAAATGTGTTCCCTCTACATGCAACGAGGGCATTGCCCCCGCCAGAGCTGCTCTTTTGCCCATGGAGAATCTGAACTCCGCAAGTTGCCTGGTGAGGCTCCCTGAGTGTACATTTCTTTTCTTTCCCCATTTCATCTGGTGATTGATTAAAAGGCCACAAATTGTGGCAGGCTGATGCAGTTCCTATATCTTAAACCAGAGTTCTAAGGTGGTATCTACTGGTGAACAAACCCTTGCATTATTTTTTCTTTGCACATGTTGAATGTGAATTTTCTGCTGCATTCAGTCAAGATTGGCTAACTGATATTAGCTGGTACATCATGGTTCTCAATGACATTATCAAACTGCTTTTCCTGGAACCAGGTTCCAGCTTCCTAGATGGCATTTGCTGGGAAGGTTTGAGAACTTTCTTACTCTCCTGAGATGCTCCTGCATATGTGAATCCATTGGTTGGACAACAGTTTGAGGAGGTGACAGTAAGGGTGCTAGAAAACTGTCCACAACTGGGTCAGAGTCTATCAGTGTACATGCAGGTTGAGGTTGCAAACAATCTTCACTTGACATCTTTGGGTATGCACTTCAAATCCTTTTTGGCTTGGGTGATACAATGGCTGTCACCTCTAGAGACAACTTACAATCATGGCCATTTTTGAAACCAACTGCATGGGGAGCATATGTTTTTTCTGAGACCTTTTTGCGGATTTATTCTGCAGATATGACACAGCATAGAAGTCCTCTATTTTGAAAGGAGAGAGGCTCACGCTCTGTTTATATATTTTCGGACCAAGGCCATTTTTTTTTCACAAGGATTGGTATATTCTGATTTGAAATTCCAGGCGCATGCAATCTGTCAAAATGTCTTGTGAATTACTGTCATATCTTAAGGGAATGATATCAACAATAAGGGCTGTTTTTCCTGCGGTAACATCAGTTTTATCACTTTTCAGCTCTCATGGTGTATCACCCTGTTGAGTATTGTGGATTAAAGGAGATGCTTTAGCCCATGGGCATGGACCTTAATGCCAAGAAGAGGCTGTTTTGTGCACAAATTCTAAATTCAGTCCTGTATTACCTCATATTGATGGTAAGCAAGCTTATGTGTCTTTATCCACCACTTTAGGCCTTACCGTGATGTTCTTGTTTGGAACTTCAATGAAAGACTCAAGTTGTTAAACTCAAGTAACCTGCTGTTTACTGTTCAATTCCCATTTGCAGGCTGCTATGATAGAGGTGGGGATTTGAGGAATACATTGGATCGTAGACGTTCTCCAAGCTACCGACGTGAAAGAGGGCATGATTGGTCCTATGATCACAGATTGCCACATCGTGACAGAGGTAGATACACTTCACCGTCTCAGCACAACTGTTGGCTGTTTTTGCAAAATTCTCTGTTTTATTTCTCAATTATCAGGATGAAATGCATGTTTTTGGATGCATAAATATTCAAGCTGCAGAACTTTCTGTCAGTTAAATTGACAAACCAACTGAACCTGAACCTGATGAGTCGGCTTTCATGTGATATTATATTATCATATTCTCATACAAAACTTTGCTTCTGTTGGTCACAAATTAGCAAATGCTCTTTTGAAAGATGTAGTGTGAGAAATCACCTTCCTTGATGAAGATGCCATGAAGTTTGGAAGCTGATGAGGCATTTTGCTGGGTTGGGGATGGTGGGGTGGGGATGGTGGGATGGCAGAGCATACTCTATCACAGTCACCTGCAAAGTGGAGGCAGAGTATTTCTCCTTCACCACGAAAATCTCTGCAGAACAAAAGGTAAGGAATAGTGGAATTGTTGCAGCAGATGTCTCCTGAGAGTCCAGGTTGAACATGTGAAATTTCTGCAGATTCAGCACAAAGAGGTGATTTTGGAGCCATTGCATGGTACTGACCATTTACAGTGGCAAGCTAAACAACAAAATGTTCTTGTCAATGGATCAGGAGGGACATCAAGAAACACCCAGATGCAACAGAGCCCCATCTCAGTGATGTCTCAGGACCAATTGATGGTGCAGAGGATGTTGCTGTTGATGAAGCTAATGACAAGGCTGGGTCGAGGAGTATCTCCACCAATTCTCAAGAGCTTCTTGAGGAGCAGGTCTGCAGTTTTCTTACGAGACCCATGCTTTCTTCAGTTGTCTGGTTATGATACGGCAAATAACCAACTGTGTCCATTAAGAGACCCAGACAAAGCTAAAGCTACCTTGCCAGTTTTGATTTGCATTTGTAGTGCCAGACTAAAACAGAGAATGGCCTACTACTTTCTACTTGAGCCTGTTGCAAGTTGGAGATGTCAAAGCAGACTATGTGTAACTGTACAGCTTTTTAAAATGAACTGGTCTTCATCAAAGCAGATAAGATCTTGGAAGTACCCCTGGACAGTGCTTTCAGGCCCATGTAGCATCCAGCATGCTACACACTTACTTTCATGCTGATTGTGGACTTTCTGGTTGGCAGTTACAAGAGGTTTTTTCTCATAACAAGACATTGTTGACCCAGAAAGTGACACTTGAGGTATGGTTCTTACTTTTCAAGTGACAATGGCATGATTTTCTGAGGCTGAAGGTCCACAAGCTGGGTTGTTACATCAACTGAAACACGAGTGTTTTTCATTGATAGTTACAGAAGATTAAAAACATAGTGTCATTTCAAACTTTAGCAAAGACTTGTTGTCTGATGTTGTGGTCAACCTTGATAGCAAACATCACAAGGAATTGCATGAATAAGATATTGTGTGCTGATTTTTGCAACATAACAATCTAGATTTTGGGCATTTGCTGACTTATTTTGTCACCACATTGGAATATTTCAACTTATACCACCATGTACTGGTGTATGAAGATTGGCATCTTATGTACCTCATGTGCTGCTTTGATCCTTTCTTTACAGCATTCACTTGAAGGGAAAGTACTGGAGACTACGGAATTGTCTAACAAGATTGCACTGCTTGAAACCCAGTTAGCCAGCACGCATGATGTTTGCAAAGGGTGGGTACACCTTTTCTTCCCATTTGCCCTGCTTGCAATCTCTTGGAAGGGCATACACTTGCTTAGAAGGAAGGTTTTCTCAAGTTATTGATGGATACTTACAAGCTCCAGCAATAAATTCACACCAAATTACAATTGCTTATTGTTGTCATGCACTGTCTAAGAGTAGAACATAGCTCAAAAATAACACAGGAAGCAAGCAGGAGAATGCAGTTAATCCATGGTGGACCTTACTCAAATTAAAAATTACAACTGATTGAAGATGTGATGGACATGGCTGCAGGTTGGCCTCCAAAACAAAGAAGTTTGTGAAAGTCTACAAGGCATTCTTTCGTTCTCAAGAAGAACTGAAAAGGTACAGTTACAATCCTTCATCTCCACTTTGTGTTGAAAATTTTGCCTATGAGTCGGTGTAGAAGGGTCCTTCAACAGACTGTTTGAATGATTACCAAACATAAAAGGGACATAGGAGATTTTGTTCATTGTACACCCAATTTTGTGCATGTGAATCCTTTCTCAGGTTTAGATTCCACATATCATATTGAACTGTTGGTATGCAGGTCACAAGCAAAACTGATGAAGCTGGTGGATGACACAAGTGGGGATAATGGGCCTAAGTTGGACATGGATGTGGACTATGTGGAGAACCATACCACAAACAACGAGCATCCCATACATGAAGTCCCCACCAATGATCAAATAAATCATAGGCTCACAACTGAAGGTGTGTATTTGCCACAGATACAATCTTTGTTTGTGAGAACTGCACTGTTCTTCTCAACCCTCAGAAGTGGGAGTTTCATTTCCTCGCTCTTGCAGACCCTCTGAAACTCAAGATACTCTCAACAAAGTCTCCCAAAGAATTCATTCTTGGTGAATGTGGTAGAGAATCCAATTGTCTTTGATTTGTTTTTAATGCTTCAAGATGTCTAGATTGTGGAGCAGAGGCCATTCAAACTTGTATTTGGATGTTGAGACATTGCATATTGACAGGTCCCCATATGCTGAGACAAGAGAATGAGGCCAACAACAGCAACCATCTTTCATCAACCATTGAGGTGCCAGTGTTAATGGAAGCCAGTCAGCCCCGCAAACTTACTACAGCACAAGAGAGGAGAAGAGCTTTACTACAGAAGGCTTTGCAGCAGGGCAACTTAAGTTTGAAGACAAGTGATGGAAGAGATGGCAATACCCCTGATCATAAGATGTCATGTGCGTTCAGCCTCAATGGTGAGTTCAGAGGAGATCCGCTTCCATCTACAGCAACAAGAGTGAATCATGTGGGGGTGTCTTTGACTCCACGCTCATAAAAGGGGTATTTGTTTATTATGCAGGTTATAGTTTCCCATATCAGGGTAGAAAAGTTTTGATATACTATTCACTTTCAGGACCACAGCCTGTTGCTGGGGGGACTTGTATCCCCTTAATGCAGTACTATCTCCAGAATGTGGTGAAATCTTGGTGTACAGCACTGAAGTCTCCGTTGCTTAGTTGCATAATTGACCCTCTCCATGAGAACACAAGTTTGTTTTCAGCATGATATACAACAGACTCTGAAGATGTGTCCGTTTTATTTGTGAGTTGTCAGCTCCAATATCATCTCCAGCAGCACAAGGGAAAGGTGGGCAATCATCCTCTTTTCATCTCTCTTTTTCGGTGGGCACTTGCAAATCTGCTACTACTCAGTTTGTTCACAGATCTTCTCCAAGAGACCAAAATGGTGAACCTGTGCATGCTGATTTCTCTGGAGCATTGGTTGTTGATGCAAAGTTGCATCCATCTGGTGTGGAAGGTTGTCAATCAACATGACAAGTTTTGGAACTTGTTAACGGATTAGATTGACCTTCCAAAAAAATTCTTCAAAACAAAGTGGCAAGTGTTTCAAGAGAGTGCTAAGATGTGAAAGACACATGCCCAAAGCCACCAAGGAAGTCGTTTGTGCAAGATGTTCATGTTTCCTTGACATTTTAGAGACCCATTTATGTAATAGATCATGAAATTAGATACAAATCCAAAAATGATTCATGGTGTGTTAGAATATAATTTGTGTACCTAGTTATTTAGAAGGCCAAATTGCATCACAACATGCTTTAAATAGGCATAACAACCTTGACCACTTTTTGCAATGCAAAGGTGGGGGGACGCCTCCCCCAACCATAATTTTCAGGCTGGAGCACGGTCTAAGACCAAGAGCTGAGGGCAATTATTTTAGGGACTCTGCACTCTGAGTGAGTTAGCCAACATAATTCTCACCCAATGAACCCTAAATGCAATGAAGTGTTGATGAAAAAATGAAACATCCAATGAAGCAATGAGGATTTTTGTGAAATGCTGGATGAAAAATTGGAAACTCCTGAAGAAGAAATGCAATGCCCAATGAAGAACCAAAACTCCCTCCTATCTCCCATAAGGGAAATTTCGCTTTGTAAATTCGGTTCCTCCTAGTGTTTTAAAAAAAATGGTCAAGAGCATTACGATTATTTACTATGTCTATGATTGATGTTTGGCACAAAGTAATTTGCCAAAGGTTTAGCCCAAAAAAGAAATCGATATTTTTCAAGATTGTTGAGAATTGAACTCCATTGGGGTTACTATTACAAGTACACAACATGAGGTTGTACTTCACATGCCTATTCCTTAACTATTAAAATTCTGAAAACTCAATTTGAAACCATCAAACTTCATTTTCTAAAATAAATAAATATTCGGCAAAGAAGTGCCAAATATTAGTTGTAGGTACTGTACACACATTTGTTAGCATTGAATAAATTGAGTTAAATGTAAAAATCTTTGCATAACCTAATTAATCAAGAATTTTAAACAATAGGTAACCTAAGGGTTTTGGTTCTTGATGATTTATCTACCAAGGAAGGTTGTTTGTTTATTTCTCATGTTAAGATTTCCTAAATCATGACGCTTCTTGCCATGCTCTTGATACCATTAGAAAGTACCCCATGAGGAATGGGTGCACCAAGTTGGTTTCATAATGTTTTGAGCTATGGTGGAGAAGTTATTGAATATTGAACAATTTTTCCACTGAGAAATCATTTAAATATATATTTTTTAAATAAGAGAATTTGGGTGTGCTCCTGGTATTGTTGAAAATCCCTTAGTGAGTAGGATTTAATGCAAGTGATTTGAAAAAAAATTAGACCTAAGGTGCAACGTATATTGAATTTTGAGTTATTTTTATTATTGAAAATTCAATTAAATTACAAAAAATGATGTTGGAAAGAAAAATAGTTGAGTAATCATTTACAGTCAAAATTCTTCCAAGTAGTTTACGACTACAAAGAAACTCAAAAGTTTGACACCAAAATCTCAATGAAAATTGAAGTGGTTTATTTACATCTACAAGGATTACCGCAACTACGAGTTCACACTTGGGCCAACAACACATGCCACACTAGTGATTATTATGCCATGATAGTCAAAACACATTTAGAGAAAACAATTTTTTCCTTTTCTAAACAAACAAAAAACCGACACCAATTGGGGATTTCAAATTTAAATAAAGCTTTCAGTTACATTTTGATTGATCTAATTTCAAAATGTATAACTTTCCCTTGTCATCATGGACAATCATATGGATGGTTTTCCCTGATTAAGTGATTATGTATCTTTAGCTTATAGGAATTGAAAATTTCCAAAACCAATTTTCTAGGTGAATAAAATAAATCTTTAGACTGGTTTGAACCCTAGTTCAACTAAAAAGTCTAGTTTTGGGGTTTCAAACCTCTAATCAAATTTCCAACTAGATATTACAAGCATGCAAACCCTACATGCATTTAACTCTCAAAACTTGCTTACCTATTTTGGGAATAAGATCTAATCTAGTGCACTTTGGGATCCTCCATTCTTATTTGTCATTCAACATTTGCAAAGTAGAATTGGGTTTTGTATGTGTGTTTGTGTGATGGGTTTCATCACAATCTTTGGTGTGGCAATTTTTGAATTGGTAGAATTGAATTGAAGCATGATTCAATGGTGTGAAATGGCATTGAGTTTTTGTACCCTTGTGTATTTTTGTGATGGGTCTCATCGCAATCTTGGTGTGGTGATGCTTCATTATGTAGAATTGAAGGGGATCTTGAATCAACATTTGGAAATTGTATTGAATTTTGTTCATGTCTTTGTGTGATGGGTTTCATCACAATCTTGGTGTGTTCATGTTTCATCAGGTAGAATTGTAGTGGAGCCTAACTCAAAATTTGAAAGTTGTCTTGCATTTTGTACATGTGTTTGTGTGATGGGCTTCATCACAATCTTCATGTGGTAATGTCTTGCTAGTTGCAATTATAGTGGAGCCAGATTCAACGTTGGGAAGGAGTATTGATTTTTGTATGTCTTTGTGTGATGGGTATCATCACTTTCTTGGTGTGGTCATGTTTCGCTAGGTAGAATTGTAGTGGAGCTGGATTCAACATTTGGAAATTGTATTGAATTTTGTAAAGTGTGTTTGTGTGATGGGTTTCATCACAATCTTCTTGTGGTAATGTTTCACTAGGTAGAATCTAGTGGAGCCTGATTCAACATTGGGAAGTGACATTGAACTTCATATGCATGTGCAGGTGTGATTGATGTTTCTTGGTGTGGCAATGTTTCAGCAGGTAGAATTGTAGTGGAGCCTGATTGGGAAGTGGCATTGAATTTTGTGTGTTTTAGTGTGTGCTGGGTTTCATTCTTTCTCAGTGTGGTAATGTTGCAATAGGTAGAATCTAAAGTGTTGTGGGCTGTCCATTAGTTTTAACTGTGCCTGCAACTTGCTTTTGTGACCTGCACTTGCAATTTGCTTGCAATTTGATCTTCTGTTCATAATGGGTGCATTCAAATCTGCATGTAGCTCTAGAGTTCATTCCTTGTTGCAGAAGGCTTTGTGGTCCATTGACTGCATCAAGCCCTGCAAGCCACTGGAAAGGCACAATGCCCATTGGTATCAGAATCCATCTTCATCATCATCATCAGCAACATCATTTTCTTCTTCAAGGTCTTCCTCTCTCTTCTGGCCTGCATTGGATTTATCTCCATTGCAAGATGAGCAACAAGTCTTGTGTGCAGGGAATTCTTTTGTGAAAAGAGACTTTTCTGGTGCTGGAACCATCCAGGCCACTCTGTTTCCAGGAGATGGGATTGGGCCTGAGATTGCCAAAGCTGTAAAACAGGTTTGGACATTGTGTTTTCTTAACCCTTTCTGTTGTCACTTCCAAGCATCCAGTTGGAATGATAACAAATTGAATCCAATGATCAGAAAAGTAGGGTTGATACCATTCTCTTGCAGACATGGGTTTTTTTCAACCTGGGAGATATTTGGCACTAAATTCTCCTTGGAAACAAAACCTTCAATATCATGCATTCTGCAATTTTACAGCCTTGTGTGTTCAGTAGTAAGCTTTCCAGTTTCAGACTAAGAGGTAAAACATGTGGATTCAGATATTTAGTGCTGTTCAAGTGCCGATAGAGTGGGAAGAGCATTATGTGGGAACAATAGTGGATCCAAAGACAGGAAGCTTCATAACATGGAACAGCATGGAATCTGTGAGACAATGTGGGATTGGATTGAAGGGGCCTATGGCAACTCCAATTGGAAAGGGCCACAAGTCACTCAATCTCACCTTACGAAAGGAGCTTGGGCTCTATGCCAATGTTAGACCATGCCTGAGCATTCCTGGGTACAAAACCCGCTATGATGATGTTGATCTCATCACTATACGTGAAAACACTGAGGGCGAATACAGTGGCTTGGAACATCAGGCAAGCTTATAATTACAAGGATTTTTTAGTTCACTGTTGAAATCAATAGTATCCAGGTTCACCCATAATCTTGAAGAACCACCTTTGCTCTGTAATATTGTGGGACTTGGCAAAAGTAGGTATCTTTCTTAGCAACAAGTGTGTAGGGTTCCATCCATTTCTCAAATTACAAGAAATAATCAGGTGTTAGGATACACAATTGTGTCATCAGTCTGCATCATCTGCATTTGAACTTCCTATCAGTTGACCAATAATGATAAGTAGAGGTTAATGAATGTTAGCAGGTAGTGAAAGGTGTAGTGGAGAGCTTGAAGATCATCACAAGGCAAGCAAGTATCCGAGTTGCAGAGTATGCATTCCACTATGCTAAGCTTCATGGTCGCAAACGTGTGTCAGCAATCCACAAAGCCAACATTATGAAGAAGACTGATGGCCTCTTCCTGCAGGTAAACTGCTTCAAACCCACTTCAAGTCTCATCTTTATTTAGGCAAAAAAAAACGTAAACTCTGTAACATGTCAGGATCCAATTTTTCAGCTATCAAAAGTTGCCCTTACAGCAGATGAAGATTGTCCTTGAATGACAGTGCTGCCGAGAAGTAGCAGAGAAGTACCCAGAACTTGTCTATGAGGAGGTCATTATTGACAATTGCTGCATGATGGTATGCATTCCATTGTAGTCCACAAAGAACAGCTTTCAATGGTCTGTGAGCTACTTATGTGTTGCTTATATCTCAAAGAGATGAGTGTCCACAATGATGCACAAAGATAAAAAGGGTTTCATTTAAAAAATGTTGGTAAGGTTGGATTGTGATTCTTATGGAAATTCTGCTCAATTGCAGCTTGTGAAGAATCCTGCATTGTTTGATGTGCTAGTGATGCCCAACTTGTATGGTGACATTATCAGTGATCTTTGCGCTGGTCTTATTGGAGGCTTGGGCCTGACACCTAGGCATGTTCTCTTCCAACACTTTCACAAACTGCAAAATCTGTTTAATATGTTTAGCTGCTTTATGTCAAGTCTAAAATATAGACAACAAAAAATTTCAACCCAACAATTTTAGATTACTGCAGTGAACAAATCCAAGAGAAAATTGTCACTGGTGTACAATTTGAGATTACTCTGCAGTTAACAAATGCAAGAGAAATGTGTCAGTTGTACACAATTTTAGATTACTGCACTGAAAAAATGCAAGAGAAAGGCATCACTTGTATACAATTTTAGATGACTGCAATGAATGAATAGGAAGGAAGACATCACATCTATACAATTTTGGATACTGCAGTCAACAAATGAAAAGAGAAGGTGTCACTTGTCGTACAAATTTTAGATTACTACAATGAACATATGCAAGAGAAACATATCTATTGTATTTCAACAACATATGACAATACATGTTTTGGTTTGCAATTGCACTGGTGTTATCACACTTATTGCTCCTTGTTTGGCATGAAAAAAACTATTGTTGTTCTTAGTGATTTGATTGATTGATTTGGTCTGGCTTTTTTTTCTTTTTCTTCTTTTTCCAGTGGTAATATTGGTGACAATGGACTAGCACTCATGGAAGCTGTGCATGGAACTGCACCTGACATTGCTGGCAAGGTTTGGAAATTGCTTTCCTTCTGTTTTCGCATAGAACCCATGACATGAAAAATGTAGAATCAATGCACATGCAATCAAACCGTGGGATTTTGGTATTCCATAAAACCCTATGTAGTTTTCAGTCACACATTTTAATTTTTCTTTTCTCTCTGTTTTTTTTTCTCAGTCACCTTGTACGTCAGTAGTTTTCCCTCACACATCTTAAATCCATTCTATTTTTCTTTTTATAAATCTGATCCCAAATTTTTAAGTTCATTCCAAATTCACTTCATTATTTATTGTGTGTGCGCAGTTTCCAGTTGCACATTTTAAGTCCAATTTTGCAGTTTTCAGCTTCACATTTTAAAGTCCAATTTTAATTCATGAAGATGTTTCAATGTCGAAAAAAAATTTCCCTCTGAATACACTAGAAAAATTTCTCAGAGTGCTTTACATATAAGAAATATTAACACATGCATCTAGGTGTAAGATACCTCCTACTCTTAAGGAATATGTGTAAGAACCCCTTCCCTCATACACCACGTGATCTGTGTATGTTTTACATTCACAATAATGTTCACCTCCTGCTTTACACTGCTTTACAGTGGTTAAAGCCCATAGGCAACAGACATTCCCAAATACAACCTCATCCTAGGATCCTTATTTTGGGAATACCCCCCACCCGACAACAAATGAGAGAGAGGAGATTAAGTATTAAAGCAGAGTGAACTAGAGCTTGAATTTTCTTTTTTCCTTCATGGGTGGGTGTGGTTCAGAATATGGCAAATCCAACAGCATTACTGTTAAGCTCTGTGATGATGCTGAAACACCTCAAAATGAATGAACCAGCAGAAAAGATCCACAAATCGATTCTCAAAACCATTGCTGATGGCAAATGGCGAACATTTGATCTCGGTGGTTCCACCAGCTGCTCAGATTACACCAAAGCTGTCATTGACAATCTTTGATAAATCTTCTCTAATCTTCTTCCTCTCAGAGAAGACACAAACAAAAGGTGAGAAAAGAACACATTTCTTCATTTTGAAAACTTGGAACACGCACCCTGTGACTGAAACCCTGCGTTTTCCAATAGAAACAGTTTCTCTGTGTACAAAAAAACCTCACATAAAAGAATTCCCAAGAATCAGACCCAAAATCATTCCTACAAACTTCTGAAGTTCACAACTTCTTAACAAGAACCCTACAAGAGAGTTGCCAACCCTACTTACAGGCTGCAAGGAGGTTTAACCACTCTGCAATGGAGATCTATTTATGTGCTGCAGTACGTATGGAAGACATATGGAAAGACTAGATCTCTGAAGATGTTGAGCATACCTTTGAAATGTAGTTCAGCTTTACTTGTGCAAATTACAGATGACAGTTACCCACCTCTTCCAGTTGAAAGAGACAAGAGGGATTGTCTCAATTTTCAGTAGTGAGGTACTCTATTGAAAACAGTAACATGGCAACATTTTGAGCACTAGGAGGCAGATGATTAGATTAGAATCTATAGGTGACATTATATGATTATATTCACCACAGTCAGAGAGATGTATGTAGGAAACCCAACTCTAAGTGGGTGGGAAAACAAAAAATAAAGCTCACAAAACAGTAAGACTGTCAAGCACTTTTAATCTTGTCCCAGTGCACCAACAAGCAAAAGCATTGTAGACATGAAAGATGAAGTGGCATGTATCCTCGATGGATCTCACTGAAGAAAGCTTTCTCAGCAGCTGTAAATTCTCACTGTCCTGAATGAGAGCATCCGGTCAGCCCCATGACCCTTTGGCAGGAATGGTCAAGCCATAGATGCCATGAATTGCTCTGTTTCTTCACCTCTGTACTTGGCCACATTGTCAAACCAGCTATAGAATGACACCAGCAACTTCTCCTTCCGATCCCTTACCTGGTCAAACACCCTCTGGTTAGTTCTCTTCTGTTATACAATCTATGACAAACAAAGGCACAGAAACACATAGATTGCAGGAAGCCAGAATGTGTTGCCAACACATCTGAAGAAAATAGAATTGTATGCCACTTATAATCAATCAAATTGACAGCAGCAAATCCTTAAAATAACTTGGACTTTGGAATACCAAGATGCTTTAACAGACAGCTTTATTTCCACCACTGGGTGCCATGTGTGTACCTCTTGTTGAAGAGCTTCAAGGTTTTGTTTCACTATCTTGAGCTCCTTGTGGACCTTGTGATATGTAGCCTTTACAAACCTGAACCTGTTCACAACAATGTATCCAACAACCCTGTCAATTGTCCTTTCTTATCTTCTTTCCCATTCATCACCTTATACTGTTTGTTCCAAATCTTCTTTCATGCAACATACCTGCAACAGGAAAGTAGGCAGCAACTATAGAAATAAACTTTCACATGGCATTTGCAATAAACCAAAATTCATGTAATGCATTGCACATCGGACTACTTTGCATAAACAAGAGATTTGCCATGTAGCACTGTGTATGGAAACAGCAATGGCAGACCACTGCCTACATAATTTCTGGCAATCAAAGGTAGAAATTGCAAATAAAGAAGTGGAGATCTGTGTAGAAGTTATGCCAGAGAATTATCACAATCAAAGTTCATGTGGTGCATATCCAACCTGGTCATAAGGGCTGCCCTCTTCTCCAGTTCTCCACAATTGGAGGGCTTGATAACACCTGTTTCCTCTATCAACTTCTGCATGGCAACTCTGAGCTTAGTATGTTACACTTTCAGATCCTCAATTAGCCAGCAAGGTTTGCGATTACCAATATCATTTACATAAATGTTGTGGAAGTTTCTCAAGTGCAAACATGTGCAGAGCATATGGGAAAATTTAGGAGACATCTTGGGGACATCTTATGCTGTTTGTCCCCAGAACTGAGAGAAAGTAGCAAGGTTGCTGCATGTAGGCAGAGAAATTGAAACACATGAACATGCTCTATGGCTTGGATTGGCTGAATGCCACTGCAGTGGCATGAGAAAGAATAAAAGTGACCAATCTCACCTTGAGCTCTTCTACCTCTTGCTTGGCTTTGTTTAGACTTGCAGAAATGTCACGAGCATATCGCCTCTTTGTCCTATCACAAACAATAAGCAAAAAAATTCTTCTAAATCAAGAAAAACATATATTGCAAAGACTCTTACTGGAGGACAATCCATTTGAAGCTAGTCTCAAGAAAAAAAAATCTACCCCAACCACAGGGAGTGTTTGGAATTGGGTTTTTACATACTGCTCCCTCATGACAGGGACAATCCAAAATAGATTCTTTCGGTGGAGCCAGGTTTAGAGATGAAATTTGTACCTAAGCTCTTCCTCCTTGTTCTTGAGCACAGTCTCTTGCTCCTGCCCTTCTTGTGTAGCATGCTTAAATTCTAGAAATGCCTGCAAAAATAATGACAAGAATGTGGGACATAAAGCAAAATCAGATACACAATTTCTGATTTCTGATATATATGACTGTCAGAAGTCTCAATTTGCCATTACTCTGGCTGCAAGAAGTCTTAATAGTATGATGCAAGTGGGTGCAGAAAGCGCATGTATTACTAACTTACATCATTTCTGACGTCACTTTCACATTCCCATACACCCTCTGGTACATCATTCTCCTTGTATGTTAACATGGAGACACCACACCTCTTTGCTTCTGGACTCAATTGACCTGGTTTTGTGTGCCTCTCAGGTCTTGCATCAAGTGGTGCTATGCCCACATGGAAACCCTGAATACCAATGAAACCACTAATTCCATATTAAATTTGCAGGCAGGACATCATTGACAATGTTGTCAAATCTATCCCTGTACTTCCCACTCTGCTAAGAGCTCCTAGCTATTGATGACAATGTGCTTGAAAAGCTTCAGCTATAAGCACCCAGATTGAATATATAACCATGACATCCAGAATTATAGTTGAAGTCCTTCACTTGTAGTAGTGAAGTTTCATAATGCAGGGACTGCAGAAAAAATACGGCAATGTGTTTAAATGGCATTCAAACTGTTTGCAGTCAACAAACCAAGTGGAGACTTCTCAAAGAGAAGTGACAGAAGATTGTCAGAAGTAAATTGGTAGTGTGGTATATCAAAGGACAGATGGAGAAAGCATAAAAATGTTTTACCTCACATGCAAGCTCACCAACACCATTATCTTCACAAGGTGGTTCTTCAGGTGGGGGGATAAGTCTATATTCTGCCAGCACCTTCTCCAGCTGTATCCTTTCCCCAGCAGATCCATAGAATCAATCAGCCTCATGAGTCTGCAAGGGGAGAAAGTGAAGTATACAATTTTTTCCCACCTTGTTTGCTTGAAAGCATGAGAAAATAATCATAGCCAAACTTAGAAGAAAACAAAAAAATCCACTTGTCAGAGAATGCTCTCTCCCACTTTCTCCCATTCTCCAAAGAGCATGTCAATGATTCTCAAAATAGATTGCCCCACAATTGATGATAGTCAATTTTGTTAAGGACAGATGCAGCCCATCATACTGGTGTAAATCAGGATTCACCAGAATGAGGGTGTAACCAACTCCAAGCACAGCAAACTTATCAGCTATTCTAGTGTGTCCTAGGCATTGTTAAGAGCTTAGTAGAAACTGTTCAGGAGATAGGCAGAGATACCTGAGCACGAATGGAGACGTGGGCCTCTTTGAAGAGGCAGAATAACTCCTTCACCTGGAGAGATGCATCCACCATCGAGATGTGTCATGCTCCATGCTGCATCACCTAACCTCTCACAGATGTAATTCTCTGAGTTTTGGACTAATTTGTCTGTGCACCACTCTGCCTCTGCCAGACCACAACTTTTGCAAGTCTTTTGGGAAGAATTGCTCAGAAACAGTTCACAAGGATCTGCCTGAAAATGGATATGTGAAATCTCTGTGCTTCCATCTTGTGGATGCACTTCCAAGGAGTTGAATATGCTTGAAAAACCTGATTCATAACTACACAAGGCATAATGGGTGAACCACTAACTTGTCTGAAGTTTTCAATTGGTATTTGGTCAAGTTCTTTTTCATCTGTAATGAATGCCTCTATCTTATTTCTCAGCTGAGTCTTAGCTTCCTCCCTGTCATCATCCAATGGATCTTGCTTTAAAGCCCAAAACCTTTCTTTCGTGTTCTAGTTTCCAACTGACTTCAAGATGGGGTCAAAAATCCATGTTTTGATTAAAAGAACAGTGGTTCTCTCCAGTGAAAGGCATTCACTACAGGAGTCTGTTAATGGCAAATATCACTTTGTGAAGTTTGGCAATGCTTGCCAAGCCTCTGCCCAGGGAGAAGCCCTGCAAGAATGATGAACATTCCCTCATTTAGAAGGGTGTGCAATTGCATCAAAGAATATAACCTTAAAACAATCACTGTAGTAGTAGCAATTAGGTGCTTCCAAGCAGAGCTGGGAAATCAGCATCCCAGGATAAGAAATAAAATTGCTAAACTTACGTCAACTCATTATATGAGGCACCCATGCGACCACCAAGAGCATCCTTGAGAGCTAACTCCTGCCTAAGGTCTGAGATCTCCCTGACATATCGCCTGGAAATAGTTTAAACCCACAACATGTCAGGCTTTCATGTCTTGAGGAGCTCGGTTTTATCAGCTCAGCAGGTCAATTGTGGGCTTGTATTCCAAGAAAGCCAAAGAGTTGAAAGAATGACCTTTTTGTGCTTGCAAAATCCAACTTCTTGTTGATAATTGCTGTGGTTTTCAGACATTTAACCCACTGGGCAAACCTCAATGCACCAATCTATCCATGGAAAGTGCACCAGAAAGCACACCCCACAAGTTTTTTTGAGGCACAATGCATGGAAGTTGCATTATGATTAGGCATTATAGTTTTTCCCAATCTACATTCTTGTGATTGAGCTCCAGGTTGGGTTTTCAAAAGCAAAAAACTTGCATTTTGTGCATAGGATTCTGATGTTACAACAAAAATTTGAGGGTATTATGTTGCACTATATACAGTCCTTAGAAGTAATAGCATTCACCATATAATCAACATCTAGTATCTGCTGCTCAAGTGGTATTTTGGTATTTACTGTTTCATCCAAGAAATAGTCTTCTGGCCATGCACAGACAACCAAAACAGTTTTGCAATTGCCACCCAAGGATTCCTTTAGCAAGGTGGTGAGACGACTGTGTCGGAATGGGATGTAATCCTGCCCCAGCCTCAAAGCATAGACAGTCTGGAATTCCCCATTCACCATGTCTGGTTAATGTCCATTTTGTTCAACAGTGTACAGGAAAAATTCTTCAGAGGACCACATGACTGTCACAAAAGTTCTCATGAGATCTTACAATCTGCTTTATGGCTGGCTCTTAAATCTGACCCACATATTGTAGTCCAGGGAAATTTTGGACCCATGTTTTCTTAGTTTGCAAGGACAATTATACCTGAAGGAGGAATGAGAGAGACTTATTTATACCCATGGCCTCCCTTCTTAGATGGCCTCTGTAATCTGCAATGTTCTTCAAACGCTCATTTCCAGCTAAGTCTACCAGATTTAGCTTTGCCACTGTCACATCTTGGAATGTCCTGATTCCTGTCTGTCTCTCAATGTAAAATGTGAGCACACAATGGGACCTGCTTGACATCTGACAGGTGAGGCAAACATTAGATCTCACATTTATGATCTGCATTGTAAGAACAGGTCTAAAATAAGGGTTGATATGCAAACCCATTAGTCATCCAGAGCTTATATTCAACATCAACTATCAAGAACATAGCAAGATGCAGATTTCACAAGACATACTCATCTGATGCTTGCCGATCTTGTGCTTATCACTGTTAAGTGCTGGCAATTCTTTTCCAATTATTATTCTGTTCCAAAAGCAACTAAAGACAACAGCCTCTTTTCTGATAGTGTACCAACCTGATTCAATGTATGATTAGAGTAAGACCTCAACTTCTCGCCTTCAAAATACAGCTTCAGAGTTTCTGCCTCATTTTCAACTGGTATCTTTGCAAGCCCTGGAATCTCCAAATGACCATTATCCTCGAGAATCATTAAGCACCCCCCTGGCTCTCCTTTCCTTTGTAGAAGGTCATATATGCCCTGCTTTGGATATCCCCCCTTGGCCCACTTCAGGAACATAATTGGGGGCAGGAACAACACAGACAGACAAGACTTTTTTAAGATGCTTTCCACGCAGACCAATATACATGCAAAAACACATACCCACAAAACCAACAACAGACCAAGCCCAGGGTTGGTCAGAAAAAAAAATCTTGTTCACTGTTTGACATCCAACATTTCTCTTCTCAACACCTTGACTTTCTGTTGAGGGTGAGCAAGTTGCATGCCATGCATTCACAGACAGTAGACCTAACACTCCAGAGATTCATCAGTGCAAGAGATGTTTTCAATCAATCTTTCAGGCTTTGCACAAATGTAGCTAATGTGAAAGTGCTAGGACTATCAAAGGTTGGGTGTGACTTCCAGATATAGTGGTGCACACAATCCCAGTAAGAGACCAGGAAGACTTGGTGATGATTGTTTGTTTCTGAATATTTTCAGTCCAGATAGGAGTCAAAGGGCAGCTCCATTTGTCACACACCTCATTGTAAACTTCGAGATAAGACATTTGCACAGTGATACCAGCCTCAGGCTTTTCCTCCTTCTCCTGAAAGAGGCGATGCACAGCTCTTGGGATAATTCCTCTACGTGCATACTCCTGCAATGAACAGCAGAGTGATGATGGCCAAGCCTGTACAAAAACCTTGAAACCCTAATTTCAATCACAAAAAGTTGGAAGAAGGTCAACATGATTTGCATCCTTCGCTGAAGAATTTGCACTACTAGACTACTCTCTCAAAACAAAAAAGGCAAGGTATGTGTGTCTCATGATGTGTTGAGAACCATGGCATCAAGGTGATGAGACTTAGTTTGCAATCAGAATTTGGAATTTAGGGTTTGCAATGAGAACCGACCAACCTTGCCACCAGTCATGGTGAAAGTCTTGCCAGATCCAACGTGACCATAAGTCATGATGGTGCCATGGTAGCCCCGGAGCACATCATCTACGATTTCTTTGGCACACAAATCGAAAACAGTCTCCTGATCAGTTGTCTGCCAAGAAAGATTCAACCATCGCCAACAACACGATCTCGATGATTAGGTACTACGACGAAGAACTCCTTTTCCCTTCTTTCTCTATAGATCAAAGAAAAAAAACACATTCCTCTTCTGGTTTCAAATTGAGCAAGGAAACTTCTTCTTCAGCGTCACTAGATGTATGCAATTGGGAATCTGTGCGACAACTCTACGCGACTAGAGATTGTGATAGGAATCGGGGCCAGCTTATTACTTACCCGAATAACGCTGTCCAAAGAGAACACGATCTGATCGGTGTAGAACTTCGTCGGCCCTCCGCTATTGCTCTGTTTCTTCTGCACATCGATTCGAACCATCGCCTTGGCTTCGTCGAAGTGCAATGCGGAGGAAGGCTTGGAGGATGGCCGCATCCTCAGATGCACCTTCATTCTGCATTCACATTCCCCGTACGGCATCTCTCTGATGAAGCAGCTGCTCTGATCTTTCTGACTCTGTACAGACTGTGTAATGTAGAGGCAAAACCACGAGCTCGATGCGGTGAAGAAGCTACGGATCTCTAATGTGCGAGCGATCTCATGCTTCTCTCGCAGTGCATGACATTATTTCTTCTTTCCAGCACGTCGCTGTTGTAGCAAAAAAGTCCGGATGCAATGTGATGCCGCCTTCTCTGCCCCTAACAAAAGGAGCATGATCCTGCGAGCATCACCATGGAGTATTCAATCTCACACGGCCGCCTCGTCCTGAAGAAGAATCCTCCGCATTCTTCCAAATTTCCCTATCTCCAGCTTCAGAAAGGAAAGAGCACACTTTCTTTCAAAGCAAAAGAAAGGTTCAATCTCCTCAACTTCTTCAGATTCAACACTTACTTTCACATGAATCGGCTGACATGGCCAGAAGAAACCAGAATGCTACCAAAGGAACTTTGCAACGGAAGAAAAAGCACTCTTGCTCCTCCTCCTCCTCCTCCTCCTCCTCCTCCTTTCTTCGTCGCTGATGGGCTCTACTAGAAGCTCCAATTTGGAACTTTGCAACGGCGAAAGAAAAAACACTCCTCGTCCTGTTGGAAACTCCTTCAGTAGCAGCTGAATTTCTCTGGAAAATAGATGCCGAAATTGCAATTCTTCGAGTCCGCAAAAAGACAAAGTTCGCAGGCAGTGAGCAGATGTCGACGCCTTCAGAAAGATCGGTCGCACACATGCAAAATGCAACCCAAAAACAGAGCGGAAAAACAGAGGGAAAGAGAGGAGATGCAAAGGGAAGCGATGAGGGCCTGCGCGCGCACGCGCCTGCGCACTAACGCCATGGAACATCCCGGGCAGGACCATTCTGCCCGGGAAGAGCTGTCTGTAAGAGAGGAATTTTTTTTTCTGGGGCCCTGAAGTAACGAACCAGGAGCTCCTGAGAGGAGGGCATATGTTGGTGGAGATGCTCTTAGACTTTGCTATGCCTTGCACCAGCCTCAGCAAACTGTACAAAAATGAGGGCCAAAACCATTTTGCTATCCGAACGGCCATGTTTTGACTTTTCTTCATCCAATTTTAATTTTTCGGGCCACATACTGAGCATGAATGGACTCTAGAGCTCCTCTCCTGAAGATTGTAACAAATGTGATCTTACTGCTGCTCCCTATTTCTGATTCGTCAATCATAATGTTTGGTACAGGTGGCTTGCTATTAGTAATCTCTCACCTATTTGCAGTCCCAGCTTCAGTTTTTATGGGTGGGGTCGGAAAAAAAGTACAGGGTCTACATTCTTGGGGATGCTGTAAGATTGAACTCAACCAAGAATCCCTATGCTTTAAGTGCACTCCCTCAGAGGGTACCGATTATGCATAAAGCACTGCCAGAAATTTCACAGTGTCTTTGGAGAACACATTTAAAAGGTAAGATTATTCGGCTACACCTGAAGGATTCTAACATTTTTACATACAAATCAACCATGGAGCAGGTGATTTACGAGGTATGGACCTCAGACCTCAAACAAGGATGTAACCCAAATGTGGAGGTGTTACCCTTCTTCTGGTAACGCCCTCAACCTCAGGCCTTACCTACCACAAAGCCTCCCTAAACTAACCTGGAGTGGGAGATTGTACATTGATGAGGTCCCCCTAAAGAACAAAACAATTTTTGGCTACCATGCTTACACAACAAGAAGGCTTCCCATTTTGGGTATCATGGTTTAAGCTTCTTATACCCAAAGGGATGGTAGCTTGAAGGGTATATAGGAAAGCTTATATTGCAGGATGTTAAACATCTGGAATCCAACTTTGTGGCTTTCAATGCGACATCCGGTTCAAAGGATCTGCATGGTTCTGTTGCAAGATTTGATTAATGTCAATGCAATGTTTAGTTGAAATAAATTAAGAGGCTTTCTTTGTTTAGTTGGTGAACCCTTGCTACTAGTAGCTTTTTTGGCACTTTTCTTGGAAGGATGTGAGTTCAAATTTTGTGACCATGTAAAATATGGGTAACTTTCTTTTTTCTATTTTGCAAAGCAGAACATTTAACAAAACAAGTGTTGTTCATGGAGATCATGGACACTGCCCACAAAGTTCAATTGGGGGGGTGTTTAATGCCCTACATGTACATTTGTATAAGTTAGGAGTTCATTACCTGAACAGCATCACTAGGGGAGTCTTAGATATACAATATATCTCAATACCAGTAGTTTGGCATTGGTTGTTTATATAGATTGTAAAATTAATTTCAGTTTTAATTGAACAAAGGTAGGAAGAATTTCTTTTGCATACATGCTGAATCCCAAGTTTAACGATACATGTATCTTTTTTGTCATCTACATACCATAGTTGCTTGTTTAGTAGAGTTTTGCACTCTGAACCCGAAGTTTAACAATACATGTGTCATGATGTATGTTCATGCTCCATGCATAGTAAGATTCATGCCCATAACAATTTCACCATTTATTAGCTAACGCCCTTGGCAACAACCCCTTCAATTGTGGAGTTTGCAATGGGCCACAACATGTTTACACCTACACATATCACCCATTATGCCAATGCCTACCCAAATATAAATTCTTTTTATTCATATCAAGCAAATGCATAAGGTATAATCACATGGAGCACATGTCATTTAGTGAATGCATATATAAATAAAACAAGTGTGCAACAACATCATGTACATTTGCATTGTAAAATGTTTTACAATAACCCAATGATTTGGGTATCGAGGTTTCATACATAAATGCATGTAGATGTAATTCAAATACAAGGATACCAGGTTTTCAAGTGAACATATTTACAAGATGTCGAAGAATTTGTTTTATATGCTTGTTCTTTGATTATAACGCATGTATATGCAATTTTGGACTAGGTGGTTGCATTTAATGTGTGTGAAAAATTGCTAGAAACCCTTTTTTCCTTCCCTGTGTGAAACTGAGACTATGCCTTAAATTTGAAGCCAAGAAATGTTGATGAAAGCCTAGGCAAAAAGCACAATCCATTCATAATTCATAGTGGTTTAGTATGGAATACCAAATGCTTGCTTATTTTCACAAGTTGATTTTCCCAAGTTTCCAAGTTGACACATGACAAATCCACATGCACATTGGCATGTTTTCTTGTGCACATTACACATTGCCACATGCATGTATTGGCAAGTTGTCAAGCATGGATCCTATTTCATGAGCCACAGAGCATGAGCTAAGGAGCAAGACCAAATTTTTTTACAATATTCTTCTCACATCAATAAAAAAAAAATTAAATGTTTTTTAACACCTAGGAAATTTTTTTTGATGATGTGGAAAAATATTTTTTCACATGTTCATGGATGAATGATATTTATAAATGAAAATGTGAATGACAAATTACAATGGATGAAATTTTTTAAAGAACATTGGCAATAAATTTTTCTTTGCAAAAATTAAATAAAAGAAACAAGATGGAAGAAATTTATGTTGATTTTTTTTTTAAAAATCGTCACATGAAATGTTGAAGTCATACTTCAAGTAGTATTTCATGTTTCCTTAATACCAAATATATTTCAACTTTGTAACATCAAAACCATATAAAATTTGAAATTAAATCAAATTCAGTGGCACATAAACATGTTGGCCCTCCAAGAATTACATGCCCATTCAAAATTGAAACAATATGAGATAGCCCATGACACATTACCATTTCAAGCTCTTTTATCATTTTCATATGCAATATATTCATTTAAAAATGATTTCTATCACTGAAAATTCAAATAAATTCCAAAAAACCAGGTTTTAGAAGGAAACATCAGTTGAGGACATGGTAACACTTGGGCCAACAACACAGGTGACACTAATATCTATCTATTAAGGAAGATAGTTTGTTTGTTTGTAGTTATGAGATCCACCCAACCTGGATGCTTCAGATCGGGTTGTCGGTGTCTTTGGAAAACTCTCAAGGAGGAGGCGTGCATCAGCTTAGTTTCATGCTGTTTGGACTTGCGGTGCAAAAGTTCTTGAATATTGAATGATTTATTCACTGAAAATTAAATTAAATCGTAGCTGAAAATTTTAAGGGAATTGGAACGTGCCTTTAGTGTTGTTGGAAACATCTTGATGAGCAGGATTCAATGGAATTTATTTTGTAAGATTTGGATTCAGAATGTGGGAGATATTAATTTTTAAGTGATTTCTGCCGCTAAGAATTCAAATAAATTCCAAAAACACAAGGTTTTGGAAGGAAAGACCAGTTGAGGACATGGTAACACTTGGGCGAACGGCACAGGCCACACTAGAACAATATGATAAGAATATCCTTCACTAGAATAGTTCTTGACTGCAAATATTATTATCAAGGTTTGAGTAGATCAAAGTAAATCCTGGTATATCAAGATAACATTTTTGAACTTTTGATAATGATAGAGATGAAGGAAACATCGTACTTCAATAATGTCAACAAATCCTAAGCACACTAAATATGTCCAAGAATATGGATATCAACTTCAACTCCATCCAATCCACATGGGAGTTGCATGCA
>Ga0116227_10005954_pt1 | contig 25137 bp, 14 predicted proteins | sample S1TSphgellanicum_FD_89693 | JGI IMG/M metagenome (GOLD analysis project Ga0116227, IMG submission 89693) | Host-associated microbial communities from peat moss isolated from Minnesota, USA - S1T2_Fb - Sphagnum magellanicum MG | ecosystem: Host-associated > Plants > Peat moss > Unclassified... | reverse complement strand
GGGTGGCATTTCATCTGTATAATGGTGCAGGCACAGATTATGTTGGGAATGGTTCGTCCTCCTCAGATGGTAAGCCACCTTTGCATTTATTGTTATCCTGGTTAAACCTCATGCAAGGGTTCCTAGATTGCTGTGTAACCTCTCTATGCTCCAAGAGCCAGTGTGTTTGCTCCACATTGGAGTACAAATAGTTACGTACATCAGTTTTATATAATGATAAGCATTCTTGTCTTTGATATGTGGTCCTATACAGTTTTAACATCCATTGAAAATTGCCTGCAGAGTCAGGTATATTCAACCATGCAAGTGTCACAACCCCAACAGCAGCAGGGGCCTACTTCAAATTCTCCGACTATCTTGATGCAGCAACCTCCTCTGCTGCCACAGACTAGACCTGTTGCTGCACATTCATCAGCTGTACCTGCTCAGCCCCGGCGAACCACCCAACTCCAACAACTCAGTTTGCAGCCTATGCCAGCTCAACAACAGCTTCGTGCATAACCACCATTCCAGGTATCTTGCAAAAGTAGTGACCAGGGCTTTATCTCACACCAACCTTAGGCCATGTGCCCAACACTGTTTCTGGTCAACTCTCAAGTGTAGTGTCAACTAGTTTGAACAGACAAGTAACTGAGTTTGGAACCTGACTTGGGATCCTTTCACATGCTACTGTTTTCAACCAAACTTTGTATTTTGCCAGAACTCTTAGGGGTAGTCTGGGACTTGAGCTTAGTGACCCTTATTGGCTCCCTCCATACATACCTTCTTGCCTAAACCAAATGACAATGTTTTGATCAGCAACAAGGAGGCATGGTTCAACAAGGGGTGGCCATGGCATATCCACAACAGGGCTTACTACCAGCTAACCGGCCCCTATTCCAGCAACAGTATCAGGTATCACAACTCTTGACCTGCAGAAGTGATCTCTCTTTCCAGTTCAGAGGAGTTGAGCTTTTTCTAGCTTGTAATGTGACCTGTAGGTGCCATACCCCTATTTACGTACTCCTTCCTGGACTGACTGTCTCATAGCTATATAAGAAAGTGGGTGCTACATGGTCTGCACTTTTGGGTTGGGGCGTTTGTTCTGTATCAGTTCCTGTATTGCTGTAGGAATTTTGATACCACTTGCCATCAGATTCCTGGTGCCAGGACTCAGTCATTTAGTTGTAAAATGCCATTGAGATTGTACTGCTATACCTACAAGGAGTTGTGTGGTGTATGTGCTGCAGATGATGCAACCAAATATTGGACGGATGGGTGTTGATATGGGTTCTGGAGGATCATCAATTGGCCAAGGCAGCATGACTAGTGGAACTGGGCGAGTTATGCCTGCTGGCCCTGGGATGGGACCTGGGGTCACTTCTCAAACAGGGAGAGGTCCTAGCATGACACAGTCAGGACAACAAATGGTTGGCATGGTTGCAGGTTTGCCAATGAACCAGGCCCTGCCATCTTCAGCTGGATCTGTAGGTGGAACACCTGGTGTCAGTATGCATGGTATGGGGCCTATGGTGATGTTGGCAGGTGGCCATGCAATGGGAGGGGTTAACCAAGGTGTTCCTATGGGTATCAGAGCACCCCTGCACCCAGGGATAGGGGCACTTGACAGTAACTCAAGGCCCACTTTTGGGGCTCGTAGCCCTGGTGTGGCTGTGGATGGGGGTTTAACTGCTGGGTTTGGCATGAAGCCTCAGGGATATGGGCAAGCTGCACATCCAGTGCCCCCATCCCAACAACAATCTCAGGTATTCTTTCTCAGAATATCAACAATACCAGAAATTTCTGCTTGTAATGCTGATATTGTCTCTTGCCAATTGAATGCAGCAAAGATCTGCTGAACAGGGCCTGCATTGCTGTCTTTCCATCATTCATTTTGAACATGTTAAAGAAACAATTGGTACCAGCCATTGTTGAATCTCCCTATGACAGATCACAAGAAGAAAAGGTTGGTGAATTCAGAGAAAGATTGTGTACTGTGTCAATGTGATGTTTGGAAAATGATGTATTGTGACCAGGTACCAGGAGAGCTGGAGCAACAAAAGGCATTGCTGCAGCAAGTCCTGAGTCTCACACCTGAGCAAATCAACTCCTTGCCCCCTGATCAGCGCCAGCAAGTACTGCAGCTACAGCAAGCCTTGTGTACTTGAATCAGCATCAAGCAATTTTGCGATCTTATAGTAGTTTTTGAATTCCGAAGGCAGATTAATGTAGCAGCAAGTACCTCAACAGTTGCAGAAGAGTCTGGCCAGTGATTTTTCAGAGTGGGCGATGTGTTGTGGATATCTTGCAGAGTGTAAAGCAGAATAGGAACACCAGACTAAAGCATCTTTGTTGTGGCATCTGTGAAGATGATGGGAATTTAGAAATTCAGGTTCTTGCTCTAAAAATTCTGAAGGGCGTTTCTCAACTGTTCAACCTCTACTTTTCAAGACGTAACTTTGGAGCTTTCCAAGTTGCATCCAGATCCGGTTCCAACTTAATTTTGTGTTTGGTGAGTGTCAGGGATATAAGGGCCAAGTGTGCTTTTTGCGGCAAGGTACTATGTTCCTGGCCTTAACAGTTGCCATACCTGCTCACTAAATTACACACTGATGCTTTGATGACATGATTTTGTTTTGTACTTCCAGTTTTGGCAGGGTTGAAATGTGTGGGATTCTTAGTACTATACTAATGAATCATATTCATAGTTTAAATGAACATGCTATAGTGAGATGTTGAAGAAAGACTTGCATGAATACTACTAATTCCTTTTCTTTGTGTAAGCTCCCTGTGATGTGAAGTGAAGTGCAGACTTTTCATTGTCCTGCAAGTAGTCATCGGTTTGCGACCTACCAGCTGTAAGACCTACTTTGTCCCGATCCACCGTTGCTGGTTTAAAGTTAGATCTTCTCATTACTTTTCACTTAGTGATGCCATGTTTAGGAAATTTTGTGTGTTTGCTTTTTGGCTTCTGTTGAAGGACTGATGGTAGAACAGTATAGGCTATTGGAAATGATTAAGCAAAGCAAGGAACACTAGTGTTTCATGAAAGGATGCAGTTGTTGAATGTCTCATAAGAAGCTCCAGACAGAAAAGTATGACTTCTGGAGTTAACAAACAAACGAAACTGAAATTCTTTGTGCGAAGAAAATGAAAAACTATTCAATATCTCTGCCATATATATATATTTTTTAACCTCAACAGAATTGTTGTCTAATTGTCACTCAGCCTTACTAACCTAAACGGAGCTTAGCTATCGCTTGATGCTTAATGTGACCATCACTTTTAAACTTTAGGTGCTATTATTTAACTCTAACCTAATTACAATGAAGATGTGAATATTATTCATCCCTTTGATGAATGATTCTCATTTATTAATGTGGGGATTATAAATGAATAGTATTTTTAAGTGAGAAATGTTAAAAATATTCATCAATTGTGGGAATTAAAACTAAATCAAAAAAAAATTTAACACTTTTCCTTGCTGAATTTTTTTCTAGTTTGAACATGGTTATTATTTTCCAACATGATGTTTGCCAGATGTTGGACATCCTTGATAGCTTACATGCTTTCTATGTATTTAGCTTTGATCATGGACAAAGCAATTGTGGTTAGTTGTTTTTATAGAAAATAATGTAAACCCTATAAGAAATCTTCTATGTTTGAAATTTTTGAACCAATTTACACCATGATATGGAACCATCTCTTTAAATTATATTCCTTCAAATCATAATCTGAATTTCAAATATATTTTGCAATTACTGAAAAGTGCATTTAATAGCCATCCAATGTTTTGCATTTGGAATTGGCCATTGGCCATGTGTTGATTCATCCCACTTATTGAGTATGTCAAATCTTGTTGTGTGCACCACATGACATACATCAATGATCTCATGGTGTGTTGATATGACATTCCAATCATCTCATCATTGTCTCTCATCTTGAGATCAAGTAGCATTCCAATTGCTTTGTAATCTTCAATGCAAAAACATTGAAGGATCTCCTTGGGTGATGTTTCAAACCATACAAGGACTTGTGAAGATTATGCATGAGGTGTTCACTTCCTTGTTGTGTGAGTCCTTATGGTTGTTTCATGTAAATCTCTTCTTCAATGTCTCCATTTAAGAATGTTGTCATGACATCCATTTGATAAATCTCCATGTCTTCAATTGTCACCAATGTAATAATACAATGTATTGATGTCAACATGTATATGGTGATGGTGAACAAAGTTTTAAAAAATTTGTTGACAAAACATCAAAAGAAGGGCCAAAATTGTTTTATTTTTCACAATAGGTATTTTTGTCATGGCATGTCATGAAAAAATATAGTTTATGGTTCCATGAATCAAAAATTCTAATGACTAGTAATTAAAATTGGTATATGGGGAATTTTTGGAATCTTTTGTATGGTCATACATGGACCATTCCAAAGACAATTTTAGAAATAACTACCTCATTTTCAAGCCTAATCATTTCATTTCTTTCTCAATAACTACTTCATTTTCCTATTAATTTTTTTAATAATTATTTCTCGTCTTTCCTATTAACTACTTCCATCTTATAATTACTTCATTTTTTTTTCCTTATCCACCAACATGGATATGAAAAGACAAATTAACATGTGTATTTTCATGTTCATGAAATGTATATTAATTTAAATTTGACATTGACATAAATAATGATATATTATTTAAAATCATATGAAAACATAAGAAAATAAAATAATTGATGGTCGTTGGTAATGTGTAGTAATGCACATGCTGAAATTTAATTATCTGATCATGCGGCACTTTAATTGACATCATATTAACTCAAGACCTTACAATATTCATGCCGAAATTTTAAAATTAAAAGCTACTTCAACATGTGACTATCCAAAAAAATCATTAAAAATGTCCTAATCAACTAATATTTCTATCAAAACTATACAAGTTGCATATTAGTTTTTAAAAATTCCATTTCACAAAAACATTAAAGAATTTGAGTAATTGCAAAACACATTATTCCTTTTCATGAAAAGCTTTTAAATTTGTTATTATCCATTCACTAATGCACATTTTAGGAAGGCTCATGGGCATCAAGGGGTTCCTTTTATCCTTGCCAATTTATAAAAAACACATGAGATACCTTGTCACCTTTTTGATATCTCACTTGCAAATGTTTATTCCATTTTAAGCATATCAATCTTAAATGTTCAATGAACGATTGGCATTGGCACCATGTGGCATAAAAGTATATTCATCCTTGCTTTCAATTTTGGTGAAATTTTGTATTTAACCAACTTTTTAGTAGTGTTGAACTTGTTATTGCTTTGCACTACATGAATAGTTTCATCAAAGGTCTTTGGATCAATGTCCATTGATTCCATTGAACCAATAGCAATTTGTAGCAATGAAAATCATTTAAACACAATAATAACTTGTCATTGCTCCATTCTTTGCCTCAATATCATGAATTGAACTTCTTCCAATCCTTTGCCAAAGGATAGTTTGTATTTTATTCCTCCTCTTTAAGACCCATTTTGTCATCATGTGACTTTTTTTGAGTTGACACCAATATTGCATTTGTCCTTTGGTAAAGTCAACAATTAGTTATTTGCTATTTGCAATTCTATAAATAATAATCATCCAATATGTGTCAAATGAATTGGAAATGAATTTGAATTTTCAAACACATTTTATGTGTATATTATATTGTTGGATTTTGTTAACCACTAATGATTTATGTTATTTTCACCACCATGTGTTCTATAACTTCATCTTCGATAACGATTTTGCAAACATAGAAGTAGATTCTATGTTTGCAAAATTCGTCATCCAATCTTGAATTTTTTTTTTTAAAATTGGTTGTTAAAATTGTGAAATTCATTACAAGGATATACAAGATTACATAACAACCAATTTTTTTTAAAAAACCATTATGTAATTCATAAAACATTATAACACAATTCATGCTTACAAACGATTACAAACAATGTCATTGTAAGCATGAATTGTGTTATAATGTTTTATGAATTACATAATGGTTTTTTTTTTTAAATTGGTTGTTATGTAATCTTGTATATCCTTGTAATGAATTTCACAAAAAGGTTGCATTTCTTTTGTCCTTTGCAACATTTCACATCAAAAGAAAGTCTAATTTGACCATTTTTGTCAATGACTAAGGAGTTGCACAATTTACAAAAAAATGTTTGTTTACAATGTTTGGGTTTGTGGTCAATTCCAATTATGTCTTATTTATGGATGTTGTTTGCAATGATAACAACAAAACCACAAATGAAATTTACTAGATTTTTGTCTTTAAAAGCCACAAAATGCGTTGGTTGGTAATTATTGGTAGGTATGAATTGTAAAGGATCCCTTGCTTAAAAACTTTCAAGACACAATTGTCATGCATGGATTATGATATTTGTTGCAAACAATATCCTCTGTGATGTGGATGTCAAACAAAAACCCAATGAAGATGCAACAAATCTCCCTTTACCATAATCACCATTCATTGATTTTTGCAAATTGTCTTATGAAGATGGGGCGTTTCTTACATTTTTATCAACCAAATCTTTAGGTTCTAGTGTGCCATTGACTTCTTGTGCTTCTAGCTCCCAATTTGTCATGGAACTTTCGAAAACATTAATGGTTCCCAAATCATCCAATCTACTTAGTGTCAATGATTACTTCAAATGAATTGATTCTCACCCTAAATATTTCAAATGAATTGAAGACATTGAACTATGAAATTTCAACATACAAAATTTCCCCTACCTTCCATTGAATTTTGATAGTGACATTATGTTTAAGCTTTTGCTACTACATCAACTGAGAAGGCATTCAAATCAAATGCATGGAATGGATAGGAAGTATGATGGCCATATGCTTGGTGCAAATTGAAAATGACCAATATTTTTAAATGATTTTGGATTGGGTTTTCAAAGTAATAGATGTTTGAGCCACTTACATTGTGGAAACAACACTTATAATGAGTTTGTTCAGTCTAGTGCTTGCAATGAAGTCACATGGAGTGGCAACTCAATTCAACTTCACATGATGGGACATTATGTTTAAGGTCTTCCCATTTGTGTAATTGGTTACAAATATTATGCCTTTCTATGCGGTGACATGCAAATGCCACATCTATTATGTTGTCCACAAACTAGACACCTTTTCAAGAATAACAATTCACCTTGGGATGTATGCTCATCCAATTTAAAACAACATGTCTAAGGAGGTTATGCAAGAGATCAAAGTCATGGTTGAAGTAGAGGTTATTCACACACTTGGTGCAAAAAACTTTGTATTTTTTTTGTTTGTGAGTAAGGCAGTTATGTCCCAATACCTATTTAATGAAGATGGCAACAACTTGGCGGAGGTTGTGAAAGGCAAACAACTTAACAATGTGATGGACAAATTCATTCCCTTGAAATCTTCTAACATTTTCAACCTCATAACATCATTTAAACATTATCCTACCAATAGAGGTTACATTGACAACATACTTTTACTAAAGTTCATGAGTCATTACAACTACATTCAATATAATTGCTTTTGATAATAAATGTCTAATGAAAAGGTGTTCCTAATCAATATGTATGTCAATGGTTGTGGTAGCAATGTGGATTTATTCAAGTAGATGCAACATGGTGGTGATCTAAAAAATGCATGGATGATGTTCAATCATGTCAAACATGTAGGCGGATGGACCACCACGGCATGCCAATGTTTATAGCACGATTTATTGTAAGATTATGACCATTGTTGTTTGTGACATGCAATTAAAATCCACAAAAACCCAATGTGTTTTGTGGATGAGACCTAACAAGGTAATGTTGAATCTGGCTAAAACACATCCTAATCCAAGAAAGATTAAGGTTATCACAAAACTTTCCAATTCCTATGTATGTGTCCAATGTTCAAGCATTTCTTGAACTAATAGGGTAATATACAAAAACTATGTGAAGGGTTATTTTCGCATAGCAATCCCATTGTTTGACCTAACCAAGAGGAATGTTGTTTTAAACTAAAACCCTAATTATCATAATGTTTTGAACCTATTGAAGGATGTATTAGTTTTAGCTCTACTTCTAGTAAGATCAAATTCTATTAAGGTGTTTACTTTGGATGTAAATTAGTCTATTCATGGAGTGGGAACATTCTTATCACAAAAGGATGGGAGAAATGAATAGGTGATTATGTATGCCAACAAAAGGTTTTCCCATATGCAAAAGAAGTTCCACCCTATGGAAGGTAAATGTTACATCCTAGTATGGGGCATCTTGTATTTTCAACAATATTTATATAGGAACCATTTCATGTTCAGGACATACCACAAGCCCTTAGAATGATTAGTTGTTGTTTCAAATGCCTATGGGAGGAGGGGTAGATGGATTGATACGACCCAAGATTTTAGTTTCAAAATTTTGCACCAAGTGGGATCTAGACACACCAATGTGGATGCACTAAGGCAAAATCCTATTGATGTTGCCAAAGAAGATGAAAATTCGAAAGATGACATCCAAGACTTCAAGCTATTGCAATAAAACCTACCATTGGAGAAGACCATTTGGACTTAAGCAAAAGAAGCTCCAAGATGGAAGTGGTACTATAACACTCAAGGAATTGTGGGTTGTTAGATCATCTATTTATGGTAGAACCAAAAGAAACTATGGAGGTGGAAGCTCATGCAAATCATGTTGGGGTCAAGACTAACACCATGACATGATCTAATTTGAATACTTTTGATAAATAGGAAACAAATACTTTGAAGAGGAATAGGTTGGAGCTTTAGGATGTCAAGACTCATTGGTAGCTAATGGAAAAAACTCAAGTTCTTGTTGATGATGAAGATGGATAAGAGGTGTTTGAAGAAGACAAAGATTGGGAAGATTTAAAAGCATGGAAATTTGGGAAAACGAACTAAACAAATTAATGTTGAACGGGAATCAATATTTTTTGAATGCAATGAAGAGGAAAAGGTTAGGGTTAATAAGTGCATTTTATATTATTACCAAAATAATGATTGCCTATTGTTCAAAAGGTTAGTAATGCCATGTGACATGAAGAGCATCAACAAATTATCCTTGATCTACACAACAAAATTAGTTATTTTGGTGAGGGGAAATTGTTAGTAGAAATCAAAAAAGATATTTTTGGCACATCAGAACTAAGGAAGTAAAGCTTGTTGTCCATTCTTGTAAACATTGTCAAATAATGGCAAATAATATAGTAAGCCCATGTTTTAGTGTTTTTACTAACCTTTCAACCATACCATTGCATGGACAAAACTAGGATAAATAGTTACCTATAATTCTATTTGGATATAAATGTGGGATGCAAACAAGTGCCAAGTTTTCTCTACACATGGTATTAATTAGATGGATTCCCAAATTATTGAAGGAAGGATGAAATAAATATTTACTAGGATATAAAAACACTACAACAAAAGGTGTCCATGTATGCCAAGTGATTTCATTGGATTTTGAATGATTTCATTGGATTTTGAATGAATTCATTAGTTGTAATGAACGAAGACTAGTGAAGAAGTAGTGAATTCACTGGTCTAATGAACAGGGACTAATGAACTGCACCCACATTTTGTGGTAGTGAAAGTTACAATTGAAATGATACATCTTAAGATATTAAAGATACAACCTTTAGGTTGTGGAAGTATAAATAGAGATAAGTTGAAAAACAAACTAAGTGAAAATTAGACAATAGAATAGAAGAACCTTAAGATGTAATTGAAGCCTAAGGGGGGGACACTAGTAAAAAAAATTAGAAAATACGTGAGTAAAAATATAGGGTGCAATATATTGGTTGTTGGGCAAAAATTATAAGTTAATTGGTTAAAAATAAGGTGCATTTTATTCAAATAATCAATTTAATTATAATATAGGTTACATGTAATAATATGAAATAATGAATTATAATTAATATAGGGTGGCTTTAATATTTATATATTAAAATAATAATAATAATGAGGTGATAAAAAATGGGTTGGAAAATCATTTAACACCCCCTTAAAAATGGTCATTTGGCACACATAGATCCCAAATTTTACACTAAGTCTCCCCTTGGGAATTGAAGCTTCTATTTCATAATGCATTCAACATTCAATGATTTGATTCTATATAATTTCCAACCTGGTATCAAAGCAAAATATAAATTCAAATTTCCTTTAGATTATAATGCATGAAGTATAATGTTATGATTTACAATTAAATGCAAGAGGAATCATTAATAAGAATGTAATCCACGAATAATAGCATTGACCTTAATCACATTCCTAAGTTTGATGGGACATATTTTCATGCGTGGAAGCATAGATTAGCATTACTACTCAAAATAAAGAAATTATGGACTTTTGTGGTAGGGACAAAAGTAAAACCAATGACTCCAACAACAACATAGATTGTTGGAAGAACGCCGATACTTCCAATCATAAGAATTAGAAGTATTGTTCATTGGCAAGAGAGATAATTTCTCATTATTCATAATGAATAATTTTCTGGATAATAACGTTGTATCCCATGTACAATCAAATACATAAACCTATGATACTCATGATTATTAAATTATATGAATCTAAAGATGTAATTACTAAAATGTACTTAAGAAACAAACTTTAAACATTGAAGATGGGTGAAAATGAAAGTGTCACAAAACACATACACACATTTAGGTCATTATTAGAATAATTATCTGCTATTAAATCACCAATGGTAGATGAAGATGTTGTAAAATCTTTGATGGGAAACATGCCCATAAAATTACCAAAACATTTATAAGTTCACTTAAAAGGTAGTCCAATTTGTCTATGCAATCATTGATTACTGATTTAATAGAGGAGGAAATTTCAATGAAAATTTTAAGTCCTACAATATTTAAATTAGCTTTGTATGTAGGTACGAAACCCACATATAAAAAACCGATGTCAAGGATAGAATACAAAAACCATGGAAAAAGTAATTAAAAAACCTAAAGAGGAGAAAATCAACTAGATTGGAATAAAAAAAGAAAGGATTTCAAGATGGAATGTTTGTTTTGTAAAAAGGTTGGACATTTGACTAAGGATAGGTATAAGAGAATTGTGGTTGAATCAAAACAAAGAAACATTGCAATTGAAAGTAGACACTTATATGGAGCAACATTCAACACAAACAAATGTAAAGATTCAACATGGTATGTGGACATAGGAGCCACACAACACATGGCATATGACCAAATACATTCATGACATACAAGGAATGGCCAAAAGTACCAATTGTATACTTAGGAGATGATACAATTCAACATATACTAGGACAAGGATCTATTGCAATACAACTTTGTGATGGAGAACAAAAGGAGGTACCTAATGTATTCCATGTACTAGGCCTCATGAAAAATTTGTTTTTTGTCAAACAATTTCGTCTAGTTGGAGCAGAAATGAATATTAAAAAAAGGCATTGCAACCTCAAGAACTCAAAAGGAATAGTATTTGCAACTTACAAAATGGATAATGATCTATATAAATTGGGGATTGCAATACAATGCAACCAATTACTACCATGCCTACAATCTTAAACACTAATAAAACCAATTTGTGGCACCACAAACTAGGTCAAATAAACCAAGCCCAAATGCATCAAATACAAATTAACTCCATGGTAATAAGGTTAGACTAGATAGATGTCCAAACATTAATTTTATGCAAAACTTGCATTTCAAGAAAACAACATAAAGAGAATTTCCCCATAGAAGGAGGCATAAGAACAATTGATTTACTACTTGTCATATACATATTGACATATGTGAACCATTGCAAACTACAACACAAAGTGGTTATAAGTATTTTATCACCATCATAGATGATTTTTCAAGATACATAACAATTTATTTGCTAAAACATAAGTTTCATGCATTTGATCAATTTAAACAATACAACACATTAGTAGAGAATCAACTTAATAAGAAAATAAAGATTTAAAGGTTGATGGGGTTGGTGAATATACATTTGGTGAATTTAATCTTTTCTATCAAGGGCATGGGTCCAAAAACAATTCATTGTAGCAGGCACACCACAACAAAATGGCATGTTTGAATGAAAGAATAGGACCTTAATAAGAGCTCTGTACTTTTTATGTTACATCATGCCCAATTACCTAAAATCTAATGTGGGAAACTATTATGACTACCAATTATTCACAAAACAAATCACCAACAAAAGCTTTGAACAATAATAAACCCCAATAGAAATGTGGATATGATTCAAACCTAATGTTTCACATTTAAGAACTTTTGGTTGTAAAGCCTATGCACTAATCCAAAAATATGCTAAAAAGAAATTTGATTCACACACTACATAATGTAGATTTTTGGGTTATAGTGAACAATCAAAAGGTTATAAATTATTAACAAAAAAATATCAATAATCATATCAAAGGATGTAATATTTGAAAAGATGGGGTTTTGATTCAATGGGAACTACTAGTGAACAGTACGATTCCCAATTAGAAAAAGAACAACTATTATATGATCCATATTTCTTCAAACAAAATCCTACTACCAATCATCAACAAACTCCACCTAGTTTTAATGAACAAAATAAGTCCAATGAAAAAGTGTAGGGGGGGGATCCCTTGGTAGATGAAAGACAATCATCTTTAAACATTAATTCCACATCTCAAGAACCAAGTACACTTATTCTGAGTCCATATATTCTTGAAAGAAATAACACACAAATAAAAGAAGTTCCATGTTCACCATCATTACAAACATTTGTTAGAAATAAGAATCCACTTTATAGATTGATAACAAATATTAAAGGTAGGTGACGCACCCTCAGGTTCGTTGATGGACTCAAATGTGAGTCCAAATATAAAACATTAGAAAAGTAAGGAATCAGGGCACGCTCCCTGGCTCACAACACTTTGAGGGGTAAAAAGGCGTGATGGAGCTCCGGGATGGGATTAGGAAAAGTGACAAGCATCAACTACTCATACAAACCTACACAAAACCAACACAAGGTGGTTAGTGCATAGTTGGAACACTTTTGGTGCTAGGATGAGCCACGAGCAACTCGGATTCACAAGACTCACCACAGCCCGGACTTGGGGGAAGCCACCACCTTCCCATTTATAATATATTCTATGCCTCTCCATGAGGCCCACATCCAAATGGTTTTTTGTCCCGGGACTCCCAAATGGGAGTCCCGAAATTGCCAAAGTTGGGACTCCCACGATTTTGGAGCCCCATAACTTTGTGTGCAAACCTTCGATCGAAATGAGGTCTAAAGCAAAGTTGTAGCCCTTGTCAAGATCTTTCCAACAATATGTTGCACACCACCTGCACGCAAGGATATCGGGTCGATTCTCAACTTTAAGTGGTCGGGAGTCAAACTGCCAATTTGACTCGTGACCTTTATTTTGGCCATAACTTGTGTTTCAAATGTCCAAATGGGTGATATGAACCCATTTTAAACATCTACGTTTCAATAGCTTTCCAATGATATAAAAAAATCCTTGAGCCATTGGGTTTTGGCCCTTGCAACCACTTTCTGAACATTCGAGAGTCCATCGGGACTCTAACTCCCAACATGGGAGTTCACTTGGGAGTGTGAGGGTTCTATCCCTCACACTCTTTTGCATTCTCGGGGGCATGAGAATGTGATTCTTGGGCTTAGTCTTGATCTACACCCTTATAAGCCCCTTTTGCTTTAATTGTGAACCCAAGGCTAAGGTTGCGACAATAGGAAATTATAGAGAACACTTGTAGTTCAAACATCAATCAAAGAACATGATACATTACAAGAAGCATTATGAAGATATGATGCAACACTTTAGCAATAAGCAATTGAATTTGAACTAGATTCATTTTTTAAAAACAAGACTTGGACAATAATTAATAGAAAGTTGGTGGGATGCAAATGGTCATTTAAAATGAAACTGAAGGCAAATGGAAGTGTGGATAAATACAAGGCAAGGTTAGTAGCAAAGGGATATTCACAAGTTTTAGGAATTGATTACAATGAAATTTTTTCCCTTATTGTGAAATTAACATCCATCAAAATAATACTTGCGCTTGCTACACAATTTGACCTAAAAGTCCAACAACTTGTTGTGAAGATTGTTTTTTTTTTACTAGAGTCATACAAGAAAACATTTACATGGAATTTCTAGAAGGAATACAAAACGGGAGAAAACATGGGATGGTTTGTAAGCTGAACAAAACCCTTTATGGATTAAAAACATTGTCTAAAGCTTGGTACCAAAGGTTTGATGATTACTTGGTGTTAATTGGATTTACAAAAAATTCAACTAATTCAAATTTGTACATATTAAAGAAAGATTCAAGCTACATGATTTTGGCAATTTATGTGGATGACACAATCTTAACAAGTAACAATTTGGTATTCTTATAAGAAGTTAAGAGATTGTTGGAAACAAAATTTGAAATGACAAATATGGGGGAAATTCATTTATGCTTTGGAGTTCAAATTATAAGAGATAGAATCAAAGGTTGGATTAAATTATCACAAAAAAAAAACTTATTTGGAATATTGCATAGGTTCAAGATGGAAAATAACAAGCCTATCTCAACACCCATGGAAGTACAAAACAAATTAACAAAAATAAATAGTGTAAAATCTAAGCATGAAAGATCTTCAATGAAGGAAATGTCTTACCCTCAAGCTATTGGTTGTTTGATGTATGTTATAGTCAATACAAGAGTTGACTTAACCATTATTATTGAGTCACAATATCTATCAAACCCTAGAGTAAAACACTACCAAACTTTGAAGAGAGTACTAAGATACATAAAAGGAAGTTTGCAAATTGGCATAAAATGCAAGAAGTGCAAGGATGGAAAAAACTTACTTGGATTCTTAGATGTTGATTGGGCAAGTGACGTTGATATTCAAAAATACACATTTGGGTGTTGTTTCATGTTGGATGGAAGTGTTGTGAGTTGGTCAAGCAAGAAACAAAAGTTAGTTGCTTTATCAAAAACTAAATTAAAGTATATGACACTATCAAAAGTAGTTGTAAAATGTGTTTGGATAAGAAGATTATTATTTGATTTGGGATTTGCACAAGAGAAATCTACAACTATCACTACAGCAAAACATAACATCCATGACTAGGACATATTGTGACTACTATCCAAACCTAGTCATGGAGTGATATGGCCTGCTCATATGTGATTGTAGTCATGATTATAGGACTTTTAGTCTCATATGATTATGATATTATAACTACATGACTAATAATCATGAAAGGTAGCTAGGTTAAATATGTACATGGGTAAGTTAAACAAACTAGGCTAAGTAAAAAGGTTAAAAAATCTAGGTAGACGTTAAGTAGGTCTAGATAGACATATTAGGTCCCAACTCACCCGTAAATATAGGTTTAGGTGGATTTAAATTCTTCCTAATAAGTAGCCTTTAAATAGGCCTAGGTATATATTCTAATATGAATTAATCTAAACCTAGTTTAATTTAGTTCAATCCCAGTTTAACCTAATTTAACTTAGCTACTTAAGGTTAGTTTACTTCAAGTAACTTAGTTTATTTTAAATAACCTTATTTATTATAATTTATGTTATTTTAGCTTAATTCACCATTTTTTAACATATGTAACTTAATTTAATTTAATTTAGCCAAGTGTACCAACTTTAACAACCTTTATATTTCACCAAGTTTAGTCAAATTTACTCAAATTTAATAAAGTTTAACCATGTTCAGCCTAAGTAGCTTAATGTAATTTGATTTCACCAATTTTAACTAAAGTTTTTATAGGTTTAGCCAAATTTATTCAATTTCAGCAATAATTAACCAAATTTAATTAAAACATTTCTAGGTTTAGCCAAATTTAGCCAAAATCATTTAGTTTAGCTAAATTTATATTTGTTTAACCAAGCTTTTAAAAGTTTCACCCAAGTTTATCAAAATATAAGAAAAATTATCCTAGTTCAACCAAAATAACCTATTTAAGCCTTATTTACTTTAACCAAAATTAACCAACTTTAGTTTTAATCAAGCCAAGTTTAATCAAAATGTTGTAATGTAATTAAAAAAAATTTGGTTAACCAAAATAACATAGTTCAACAAATTTATGTGACTTTAGGTAAATTTAGCAAACTTTTACCAAATTTATCCATGGGTTTAGGCTTCATAAATTACATTATAAAAACATATTTAAAATGATTAAATATAATTACAAATTTCAAAATTATAATTTCATTAATATATATATATATATATATATATATATATATATCGATCAATATAAAATTATAAAAAATTGAAAAAATGAAAAAAAAACTACAAATATAATGTTATATTAAGTTGTTGGATTATAACAAATATGATATAATTAATTCATTAAATTTTTCCACTAAATATACATTATATTATAATATATGTATCATATATAATATGTATGTAATAATATGTTTATACTAATTATATGCATATTAATATACACATACATGTATGTGTATATTATTAAATTATGTGTAAAATTATGTTATGTGTATATAGTATGATACATATATCTATATTAATAATACTATATTATATTCATATTTGAGAATTTAAAAAATTAAAAAATTATAGGTTTTATATTTAAATTATACATATATTTGTTAAAGTTTGTCATGTATTGAAACATAATGGATATGTTAAAAAATTTGAAATCCAAAAGTGATTTTCTATGTTCAAATTTCACTCTTTGAATATTTGATTGGTTCGCATATGTAGATTACATTTCAAGATTTAATAATTCATATCCATATGTTCATTTGAATAAGTATTGAAAAAGAAATTAAAATTTAAACTTTGTATTTTTTGACATTCAAACATTGGAATATCATAAAACCGATATGTGATTCCATTCTTCCACATGTAATGTGGCAGGTGGATGGCAAAGGCTTTACGCCATTTTGAATATGTTTAAGGATCAATACTTGTTCCTATCATGTTGACCAAGTTAGACCATGTTGATTATTGTCAATGTTTGGGTATGTTGATTGATTGTATGTACAATGAATGTATGAATGTATGACATTCATATAGTTCTGAATTAAATTAAATGAATAATTATTTTATAAAATCAATATGCAAAAATTTATTTAAATATGAAATTATATAAGATTGTAAAGGATTGTGGAAATGTAAGTAGAGATAAGTTGAAAGACAAAGTAAGTAAAAACTAGATGATAGAATATAATAACCTTAAGATATAATTGAAGCTTTTATTTCATAATGCATCCAACATTCAGTGATTTGGTTCTATATAAATTCCAACAATTAAAAGCTAACAAATTTTTGAATATTTTGGTGCAAGTTTTGGTGCAAGCTTTTGAAGAAGATGATGACCCAATTGCTATGGTTGAGCAAATGATCAATAAGATGCAGCTCATTGCTAGGATGCATGGAAAAGTTACTAAAAACATCATTTAGGCATAATCAGACAAAAGTGGGCTTATGCATGAAAGCATATTTTTTGGGGTTTAGAGAAGGAACAACTTATGTGAAGATGAAAAGACTTGGGAAGAAAAAGTCCTTGGCATCTAGTTGGTAAGAACCTTTTTTTGTTTGTGAAATATTTTGATGGCAATGGTTATATGGATCAAGATGAAGGAAGAAGGATTTGTGTGGTCAAAGGCAAGGAGTAACAACTCTTGGATAGGTTTCAGAGGGATTTGTAGTTGTTCCATACATTGCACTATGTCTTGTGAAGACTAAAGCACCCAATTTAAATTATAAGGGAGATGTTACATTTGTGACATGGATTTAGGGCTAAGATGGTCATTTTGTGTGTGAATTATCTACCTCAACTATGTCAAAGGTGTTTGCCACCATTGTGACTTTCATCATTCAATAGAGGTGTTGGGTAGCTATGTGCAATGATGTTTAGTTATGATGGGCAAAATATCGAAGATAAGTTCAAGCTTTCTTTTGTTTGTTTGTTAAATTTTTTAGATGTTTTGGATTTGTTGATCAGTTCTTTGTGGCTTTATTAATTTCAAATGTTGTGAAATGTTGTTTGCAATTGATGCTTTCGGAACCTATTGTGGAACACATTCAACTTTTTAAAGGGTTTTGATGTAGTTAAGTTTTTTATTTGGATTTATAAGTTGGTTATGTAGAATGTGCAAAATTTTTCCTATGCCTTATTGAAAAGAAATGATGTTGACAAATGGTTTTTCAATTCTCTATTGATTATTTTGTTGCACATGGAATTTAGAATTATTTGTTAGGAGGACTGTTAGGGAATTACAATTTAGAAGCGTATGGAAATGATGAAAAGCCATAAGGATTTTGAAAGCTTGTCTATGTGATTTTGTGTGTTTAGGTTTGTTATGCTTGATCATGAGTGTGTGTTGAGTGATTATGTGGTGTGAAGGGGCGAAACTTGTGAAGATGGAAATTCCAAGAAAAACCACTTGTTTATGAAAATGCATTTTTTTTTTTTATTGTTGTTGCAGTCATGGTTAACCGAGTATAATCTCTTGTAAAAGCTTCTATTGCATTATGAACAAATGTGAGTAATTGGTAATGTTGTCAAACTGTTAATCTATCTATTTGGTGTGTGGGTTTTATGTTGGAATTGTTCAATATCTCATATTGTTAGTAGAATTGGGAAATGTGGTAAGATTGTATAATATTTTATGGGCTTGAAGTCTTGTTGATGGAATCACAAAAGAAAACAATGATAGTTCATGAGAATGAACTTAAAATGATTTGATCCTTAATTGTCCTTTAGAAATCTAATTTTTAGGAAGTTATTAATGTATAGATGATGATATTATTGATTAGTAGACTAAGTTATTAATTACTTTATATTGTATTCTCATCACTTACTAATATAATGAAGATGTGCTATCTTTTGTTCTTTGTTCTTTTGGTTATATTGTACCTTCAAGAAGACTTCCAAGGCTAAAAAAAACTTGAGTAGAAGGGATTGAAGCTTGGCAATTAGAACTTGGGTAGGGACATGGGTAATATTATAGACTAGCCACAAGATATCCATTGACTTTTTTTTTGAAACACCATTTGAATTGCAATCACAAAAATGCCAACACTTGATTGTAAGATTCTCCTAGAAAAGTTTCATAAATCAAGCCTAAAAAAACCCCATTGATAAGATGCATGGATTCACTCCACCAACAAGATGTATCACACATGTTCATAAAGTTTTAGTTTTAGTGTAAATAATATCTTAAATTGTAGCCAAACTAAAAAACAAACATGACAAAAGTGAATGTCAATAAACCTTGCAAGTTTGAATCATATTGAATATGATTTGCAAAAAACATAAAATTGTCCACAAACCACCATACAAATAAGGTAGGTTAGATAGATTGGTGAGTAAACATTTAAGAACTCAAAGAAGGTTGAACCTTCACACATTGTTATTTTGTTTTTGAAGTTCAAAGAACATTTGTAGCCTTCCACCTAACATCTCCAACACCACAAAAATTGTTCAATTTGGTAAAGAAATGGGGAAGACATGAGGTGTTTGGTGTAATGAGGTTAAATGTTCAGTTATGGGTGAATCAAAACAAATTAAGATTTCAATCCTAAAATCTTTGATTGTTGCATCTTTGCCTTTGAAATGCAAAGAAGTTTTGTAAAGCCTTAGTTGGCGCACCCATCAGATTTTAATTACTTAAAATGGATTAAAAATGAGGAAGATATGTGGGTCAAAGTAGAGAGGGGTTTGGTGCTATATTTTCAAACAATTGAAGCAAACTATCACTCATCCTCTTCTTGTGTTTTCTACGTTGGTCCTTTACATCTAAAGCTCCAAGAACATGTGTGGCCCTTCAATTTGCATGTCCAATGACACGAAAATCATTCAATTTGGTTAAGGAATGAAGAAAATATTGAAAATTGTTAGGTGATAGGTATGTGTTCGATGATGAGCAATTCTACCCTAAAATATCAAATGCTACATATATTGCAAATGTTCTTTTGCAGCTAACATCTATATAATCTATTTGTCTAGGCCTCTCATTTCCATCCAAATTGTGCATTCGGCATATGTCCACATTATCACACACATTTTGACATTCAATTGTAGACATCTAGACTCTTGTGATGACACTATTACTATTCTAACCATTGTGTACAACAAAAATTTTCAACCAATGTTATTTTCATCTAGACTTTCGTTAATTGTCGACTTCATCTTCAAACAAAGCATAATGCTCCTCCCCAACCTATGTTCTATGTATGTTTTGATGCTGATCAACTCGTTTTTTTCTCATTCAATCTCATGTTGTTTGAATGCTTTAAAAAGTTTCCAAAAATGTTGCTTGCAACATGCTATGTACTTATAGGAGGATAGAGACTCTTCCAAAACTAGCTTAATTGGAATTTTTTATGGTTCTTCCTACTCTCGTTACAAATGCAAGTAGATTACCACAAATTTGAACACAGAAAGGATTTGAATGCCATGTTTGGAATATGCATCATGCATGGGTATGGTGAAGATGCTGTGCACATTTCAAATGTATCTATCCAAATTTTATAAAGCTTTATAGGGTCATTTTATCCTTCTTCTGTTGGCTTTTAACCTTGGGGGCCTTGTGGATGAAGTCCTTTCCTACGTTGGATTCATTCCAATTGAAATTACTACAACAATGAAGCACTATGCATAGAAGATATATCTTCTTGGGTAGGCTGGCTTTTGCCACAAGGCAAAGAATTTAATCAAAACAATGGCTTGTGAAAATATGTGTGTGCATGCATGGCCTTACTTGGTGTTAGAAAAGTTCATGGAAATATGGAGATGGGAAAATGCACTGTGAAATTATGGAATTTGATGCTTGAAATTTTGCAGGTTATGTGTTTATCATCAAACATCTACCTTGTCATAGCCCAGTGGGGTCTTAACTGTTTTCTCAATGATCTGTGGATCATGTTGTCGTGTTCCCAGCAAACTGTGTCCTCTGAAACTATCAGATCATTTTACTTGCCCCTCCATTTCACATGAGCAGAGTTGAGAACAAACATTCAAGAGAGATGGTTGATTATAATAGTTTAGAATGGAGCAAATAGCATCAATTGTCAGTCTAAATGTTGTCAATCTATCAATTATTGTACTGACTTGTGGAGGAATCGATGTAGAACATGGAGGCTCGATGTGTGCAAATCTATTGTCTTCATGATTACCATTTACTAACTGTAAAGAGATATGGGGTTGCCCTGACCAAAATCCCCCAATCTTCAAAAAGGGGGCAGTAATATAAGATTCTTTAGAGATTTTACCAGGAAGTCAATTCATTTGTCTTCTATGCTCCAACCTGCACTTGGTGCAGATGACATACTTGAGTGCACAATGGCGTAACACTGTTGCCAGGGTCAGACCAACCAACATGCTTCTCCTTCTCCCAAAATGGGTAATGATGTAGATCTGCAGTTTTGCAAAAATGATCACCAGGGGAAAAAATGATTTTACATATGATCTGAAGTGTCCCACAGCAAATTGCAATGGGGTGTCAAAAGGCTGCATGGTTCAGTGAGAAAAGAAAGCTGTCGGCCTGTCGCCTAGCAAACAAAAATGCAGAACCCTTATTCTACCAACATCTTGAACCTTTTTACATGATTTTTCCCCCATGATTGAAGTGTGAGATGTATAAGGAATGTAGTTTCTAGTATATCTGATCTGCAATTTGAAGTAGCTTACCATGCTTGTAATTAGGCTGTTGCCTCTGTTTCTTGCTGGAGCTGTAGATCAAAATGGTGAACACCTGTAACATCACAATTAAAAATTTCTCAGACATACTTTTGAGAAGTCTGGATACTAATGAGGTCTGCAAAGATTCTTATGTGGTTTTGCACAGGGCTCACCAGTGCCACTACAAAGAGGGAAAGCTCTAGCAAGAAGTGACTTACATAGTCACCCTATGCACTTACCATGACCTTTCCCAACTCGCCGCAGTTGAGAAACATACACAGATATTTTCTTTATCGCTTCTACCTGCATGAAAGGGATGTGTCCAACATCAATGATTTAAGAATTTGAGAACAATGAACCATCCACAAATTCTAGTATACTCTTCAATGGTTACACAGTTATTGACAAGCTATACCTGCTCTGCAAGGAATTCACTTTCAATGAAGTCACACATTTGGGGATCATTGTTGTCCACTGCAACCTGCTTGCAATTCACAACCCTATCAGTCATGTTATGGAAAACAATATACAGCAGATAACAGTCAACAACACCACCTTTCTGCACAAACCGCCTATCAAATTGATGAGCTTTTTAAACTGCAAATGATCACACTCTACTTCACTTAGAAAACCTTCACTTTTAGGGTCTGTATGCATAGTTTCAACTACCTGGTGAAGTGACAGAAGCTTCTCATTGGTGAGTTTCTCCAATGCAAGAGCCAGCTCCATGGCTGAATTGAAAGAGAATTCCGTACATGGTGAACTGATCCTAATTGGAAACAGAGCAGAAAACAGAATAGAAATGGAGGAGCTTTTTGGGTTGGCATAGAGGCAGCACAGAGTAAGAAGCATTCAAAATTTAGCACTTGTGTAATCTGCAGTTGTTCCCTCTGCAAGCTACAGGATGTACAGGAAATCAGTTAACATACAGTAAAGGGCATCTCCTTTCTCAGGGTGATCAAACTCCATGACTGGCATCAAAATGGATTGCAATTTCACCCTGCCCCCACGTTTGTTCTGTTTATTGCAAGACAAGTTCTGAGTGTGTCAGCAGCATATATATCAAGTTGAGAATTCATATGGACAGGAACAAACAGATGAAATGGCAGCAGCTCCAAAGCAATCCAAGTATAAAGCCTGCCTAAACAAGGAAGGAGGATCCTGCAGCAGTATCAATTGTACCTGGTACTTCATAAGCTTCTCAGCATGCTCTCGCTCTTCCTCACTTGATGCCTTGAAGTACCTGAACCAGAGGAACATATCCCATACAGTTCCTGTAAACTGGACATTGAGAAAGAAGGAGCAACTAACCTTATATGTGCAGGGGATTTTCACTTACTTTGCAAAACCTGGAAGTCCAACATTGTCACGGTCGAAGTAGGAGAACAGTGCATGATACGCATATGACACATTATACTCCACACTGCAAGGACATCAATCAGCCTGAGGTTAGATAAGAATGGCTGTATGTGGCATGTCTGCCAAGAGCGATAGACACTTTCAGAAGGTTGCAAGAGCATCTCCGCTGGCACTGAGTATGTGACCATGCACTGCAAATCTTGGATGAGGTACAGCAGTCAAGTCCAGTGGATTCACTGGAAGACTGCTATGGCCCTGAAAAAATGCAGAGCTTTTTTCAGAGCCCTGGAGGAGCCCTAGAACAGTCTAATAACCACAGTCAAATCATATTTATTGACTGCTCCCTGTTTCTGATTGGCTAGATAGTCTGATTGGTCCAGTTGGGTCGCTATTAGTAGTCTCCCTGTTTGCTATTTGCAGTCCCAGTTTCAGTTTTATAGCTCGGGTTGGAAAAAAGTAACTAAAACTTGGATGTGAGAAATATTTTTGCAGAGTCGCATACTGAGCACCGCTGGAGATGCTTTAACAAGGGCTTATGTACCAGAGCAACATCTTCTTACTCAGGACTGAGAAGTGTGATGCGCGATTGCTTACTTGATCTGCTCGTTGATGGCTGCCTCGCATGACGTATCGTAGCGTTGGCGCGCCAGAGACTCTGAATACGCAGCCGGGACCTGCACTAACTGGCTTTGCACTTCTCTGAACGGCTCGAATATAACTCCTGTGAGAATCGGACTGGGGCCTGCAGCTTCATCCGTTTTCACTGCTCGCACAGCCCCCCGCCACAGGGGCTGCTTACAAGTTGAATGTGATACCCAAGAGCCTGCGCTGACTGCTGTAGTAGACTTGAAACTGCTTTTGCTGCGAATGCAGTTGGAGAAGGAGGAGATCGGAGACCCGGACGCGGGTCTCGTATAATCCGCGTGCGTCATCATCATCTTCATCTGCAGCATTACCAGAGCACAATCCGTCAGCGATTATTTGGATCAAGGTTTTACGACCTGGAGATTTGGAAAAACAGTCTTGCTTGCTTCACCACGCGTGGAGCACAAAAATGAAAAGGAAAAAAAAAAGAAAAAAGAAAAAAGAAACCCCTGAACATCCAAAGATTTGTTAGGAAAAAGAAAAAGAAAAGTAGAGGCACGATTCCAGAAACAGCAGGGGAATAAAAATGCTTCACATACGAAGGCCAAAAAAACAGGCCTGCAGGAAGGAAATGGTTCTATCCGGCTGGGAATCAATTCAGAAGCTTCAGAAGGAAAAAAAATCACAGATCTGATGCAAAATTCGAACCAAATAAATCAAATGACAAGGGCTCTGCAAAAACTGCTTTGCTTTCGGACTCCGGACATATTCATTACTATAAAAAAAAGACAGCAAACAAAACTTGACAACATACATAACCAGAAATGTGCAACAAGAGAAACTTGAGAAGCAAAAGAAGATTACAGTGGCAAAGTTGTTAGTCCGAGAAAAATGGATATCGTCGGCGCTAAAACTTTCGAAACCGGGGCGAGCTGAATCTGAATCTCCACGTGTTGGCCAGACGCTCCAGAGACAAAAGGCAGCAACAACTTCAGATGCACGAGAGAGAGAGAGAGAGAGGGAGAGAGAGAGAGAGAGAAAACAAAAACGATGAAAGGATTGGCGGAAAAGCACGCAGCAAACGCGGGGGGGGCGCACGCTGCACGAACCAAACGCACTGCAAAACACTTGTCCGCTCCATCACAATATATACGCCCGATACCTCTACGTATTACCTAAAGCATGTATTATATACACTGTATTCTACGGTATAAAGTTTTCTTTAAAACATTTTATACAGTATATACTTTTGAGTTCTAATCTATTTGAAGAGAAAAAAAAATCATGTTTGCAAATCATTATTGTTTTTCTTTTTCCAGTTTAATTTAGCATTAATTGGCTACACGTTTGTAACTGTAGGAAAACTACCCCCCAAAACTAAAAACTGTGTCCAAAATTCCAACCAGGGTTTTTTTTTTTTTTTTTTTTTATTTTTATTTTTTAAAAAAATTGTAAATTTTTTGAAAAAAAATTAAAAAAAAAAAAAAAATTTTAATATATTGGGGAAAAAAAAAAAAAAAAAAAAACAACAAAATTTTTTAAAAATTTTTT
>Ga0116227_10005953_pt1 | contig 25138 bp, 13 predicted proteins | sample S1TSphgellanicum_FD_89693 | JGI IMG/M metagenome (GOLD analysis project Ga0116227, IMG submission 89693) | Host-associated microbial communities from peat moss isolated from Minnesota, USA - S1T2_Fb - Sphagnum magellanicum MG | ecosystem: Host-associated > Plants > Peat moss > Unclassified... | reverse complement strand
AAATTTTTTAAAATTGTTAAAGGTATAAATTTATTAATAAAAAAAACCCTAAAAAAAATAAAAAAAAAAAGGTTTTTTTTTTTTTTTTTGGTCTTTTCTTTGAATTTGTGAATGTTTCCAAAAGGTAACAAAATTAGACAAATTTACAATAGGAAAAAAATTTCCCATTTTTTTTTTGTTAATAAAAAAACCACAATTTTTGGTCTTTCCCCAATAGAAAACAACTCACACAACTTGGATGAGCACATTAGGTATTATTATAATCATGTAGGTAATCATGTGAGCCCCCTATTGGGTTTTAGGGTTTAAGGATGGGAAAAAAACAAAGGATCCCTCACTCAATCCACTTGTTGTCCACAAGTACATACTACTACTATGATCATCTTTTCTTCTTTTTTTGGGTTGTTGTGGTTCTTCTTCTTCTTCTTCTTTGGGGTGATGCCAAAAGCCAAGGAAGAAGAGCCAATCTGAAGGAGGAGACAAGAACACTAGATTCAACTATGACCTCATGATGATGATGAGGAGGAGGAGGAGGAGGAGGAGGAGGAGGAAGAGTATTGTTGCTTAAGTTACTCTAGTGTTGACCATAAGCCTTTTATTCATTGGTTTTTTTGGAAATCTTTAAATAGTGGATTCTCTAGCCTTTTGCCCTAATTGGGTTTTTTGGGCAAAATTTTAAGTAGTGGATTCTCTAGCCTTTTGCCCTAATTGGATTTTTTGGGAACAATTTTAAGTAGTGGATTCTCTAGCCTTTTGCCTAATTGGATTTTTTGGGGAAATTTTTAAGTAGTGGATTCTCTAGCCTTTTGCCCTAATTGGATTTTTTGGGAAAATTTTTAAGTAGTGGATTCTCTAGCCTTTTGCCCTAATTGGATTTTTTGGGGAAAAATTTAAATAGTGATTTCTCTAGCCTTTTGCCTTAATTGGGTGTTTTGGGAAAAATTTAAATAGTGGAGACTCTAGCCTTTTTCCCTAATTGGTGTCTTTGGAAAAAAATTATATAGTGGATTCTCTAGTCTTTTGCCCCAATTGGGTTTTTTGGAAAAAAATTCAATAGTGGATTCTCTAGCATTTTGCCCCAATTGTGTGTTTTGGTAGTGGATTCGCTAGCCTTTTGCACTAATTGGGTGTTTGGAAAAAAAATTAATAATGGATTCTCTAGCCTTTTGTAGTAATTGGGTGTTTGGAAAAAAAATTAATAGTGGATTTTCTAGCCTTTTTCCCTAATAAATGTTTTTTTCAGGAAAAAACTAAATAGTGAGTTTCTAGCCTTTTGCCCTAATTGGGTTTTTTTGGGAAAATAATTTTGATAGTGGATTCTCTAGCCTTTTGCCCTATGGGAAAATCATTTTGATAGTGGATTCTCTAAGCTTTTGCCCTAATTGGGTTTTTTTGGGAAAAAATAATTTTGATAGTGGATTCTCTAGCCTTTTGCCCTAATTGATTGAACACCATAGTGGCCACACCCCCAACCATAGTGGCTCTTCATCATCATCTTTTTCCAATGTTGCCAAAACTAAGGGTAAAGAGTATGCAAATCGTTATTGACCTAAAAACAATGTACATCATTCCCGAATAGAATAGTTCCCGTGGTTTGCACCCTTATCCAATCCCCACAATTGAACAATTTGTCATTGAAGAGTCCAACAAAAGAGAAGCCCAAGAGTAGTAGTAGTACTACTACTACTACTAGTAGTGTGTGGGACAAGATCTAATGCTCGAGTTATGATTGCAAAAAAGTTGATTTTGTGGGTATGTGTGTGTTTGGGACCCATTGCAATCTCGTCAATTGAGTGAGAGAATCAAATATTCGATTTCCATAACATTGTTGTTGTTGTTGTTCCCCTTCATGGCCCCCACCCTCTCCCCAAGGTCTCGGATCATAGGAACTATGAATGTATCCTAGATCCACTCATCTCGGTATGCTTGTGGTTACTTAGCCAAAAAAATCCTTCATCATTGTACTGGGTCAATCCAAAAATCGTATCTAAAAGTCCTTATTAGCAAACTTAATCAAGTGACATTCAAAAAATTGCTATATTACCACATATTAAGAGATGAAACTATTGTGTGTGTGTTTTTTAGGTACAAGTTTTGAGATGAAATATTTATTAGTATTTTAATGTGGGATCAAAAGTATGAGGAAATGGTTTCATTTTTAATGATCTATATAAATTATAACATGTCGTCTATTTTCTTAATGTGAATAAGAAAATATTACAATGGGAATTATTAGAGTGACAACTACAAGGTTGTTTTAGGTTTTATAGTTGAAATTTAAGTTATTCCACTTACGAATTTTTATAGCACTTATCCCATATAAAATACATTCTCCAATTGTCTTCCCTTTATCACAAAATCAAAGGCTATTATTCCATGACGAAGCTCTCAAGTTTTGGGTATGAGTTTTTTGTGTTCATCCTGTACCTTTTCAACTTTTTTAATTGCATTTTGAACTTATAATTGAAGTGTGGGGGAGACACGATCGATCTCAATTGTTGTTCACCTTCCAACAAGTTTGTTCACAAGAAATTTAACATAACAAATACTATAAACAATTAGTTTGTTAGACTCTATGTCAAACATAATTCATCCCAAAAAAAAGCATAGTAATAATGATAATGATTTTTAAATATCCCATAGAAAATCATATGTGAATTATATATAAGTTTAGGTGGGTAGATGGGATAGAGTTCTAAATTGTAACTTACTACATAATTGCATTGAGAAAAATTAAACAAATTGGTAGCATTCTTGGGTTTATATTTTGTATGAAGCAAGAGGAATGGGTTATGAATGATGTTAAATTTGGATTTATCCCTTGTGATATAAACCACTTCTAGAAATGTCACCTAATTCCTAACCCCTAACATCCATAGGAATTTGATCATATAGCCAAAATGACATCCCCAAATGATGTTTCTATTTTCAACTGTTTTCGAAATAAATAATCTTGATTCACCTTTTTCCAACTAGAAAGATTTAATATTTGGTCTTTCAATCCATGGAATGTGACAAAAAAATATGATTGATTACATGTCAAGTGGATCAATAATTAGTTATGTTTTTATATGTGTGTTAAACAAACGGTCAAAATGTATGAATTTTTGTTTTGTTGTGAACCAAAATCTGAAAATCATTGTTATTTTATTAGAAATCTATTGTCATATCAACCGACAGAAAATGTGTAGCTCTAAAGCTAAAATTGCATTTAATATTATTAGTGTTCCTAGTCTTAACTACCCTAGCACCCAACTAGCTTTACTCAAGTGTTAGGTGGTATGTTTAGGTCAATTTTGTCATGAGGGTAAGTGTAAATAAACATATACCTACCATCTACAAACTTAGTGACATGATTTATCAAAGTTGATTTAATTAGAACAACTTTGGATTTCCCTAAATCATAAGTCATGAATTTAAACGTCGTTTGGATTATTTCAAATTAAAATATGTTTAACCCTTTGCCAAGTAAAGAGGTATTTGAAAGGTGTTTTTTCAAATTTTTGTGTTTTTAAAGTTTTTTCTCCAACACCATATTCACAAGCAAATTTTTAATGCCTTCTTCACCAAGTTGCATCTTTTTTTTTCTCAATTGAATTTTAATTTAATTATTGAATTGAATTTTGTTAAATTTAAATTTCATTAGAAGTATTTGAATTCAATTTTAAATTTTAAATCAATTCAATTCAATTCAAATTGCATGTAATGTCATCAATATTTTCATTTAAATGAAACTTCATTTTCACAAAATCAATTCATTTTTTTCATCAATTGATCAATTTATTGTCATTGGTAATGCATAGCAATGTACCAAATATTGTAAGTGTTTTGTTTTACACTTACATGAGGAAGTGTAAAAGATTTACATTTACACTTACATGGCCCTATGCCAATGTTTTTGGCAAAGTAAATTTAAATGACTAAGTTTTGGAAAATAAGTCTTATGGGATGTATATAGTGTCCATAGGTCTTAATGTATCCAATATTTTATGATTCGTTGACATTTTATTTTTTTGAAAGTTGTAAGCAATTGTGGACTTTCCGTAACCTAGAATTAAGCATCAAATGATACACAACCCTAATTGTTTTGGATGCCAATTTCAAAAAACAACCAAATCCTCAAGGACCTTCCTTTTGGGTCCATGGTTTGGGTAGAATGTATTATGTTTGTTTATTTTATCTAAATTTTAAATCAAACTTTTTCTTTTGGTTTCCTTTTTCATGTCTTCATTTCTTTTTGTATTTACTAAGGGAAGGTGACTTCAATGAGATTAAGGGACTTTTCCTTTTCAAATTTATGCATTTTGATCCAACTAAGCAAGAGTCAATTAGCAATTCTAAATCTTGAAAGGATTTTTTTTTTTTTTTAAATAAAATTTACATGGATTTACACAAATTTGCACATATTTACACACCAAGTAAGTGTGAATCATTTGCACTTAAACAATTTTATATCTAGTTTTACACTTACATGGATGTGGATGAAAAATTTTACACTTACACAAAGTGTAAATAAGTTTGTTACTTACATTTACATGGTGGGTACATCTAAAATCATATACATGCACAACACTAGTTTAGGCCTAACATTATGCATGATGGAGGCTAACATAAATCTATAGATTCACACATGCATAATCACATGTAGCTAATTTACAATTACATCATATATATTAAGATAGCTAACATAGCGATCATTCACACATGTATGATGATTTTTTTGACATTCTCATGTACATGTCGTCAAGTCCTTGAATATGAAGTCATTTCATTTCTCTCAACATTCTTATCATCAATTTCAAAATAACACTTTCCTTTTTATTCTTTTCTATCATATTGTGCCAACACTTTTTCCCCATTTAATTTTTTTTTCTTTGTTGTTCAATGTAGTTGTTATTATCATACTCCATAGCTTTGGTGTTCATTAACATGTTTCCAATTATTGTTCCACAAACTTATGTGTGCATTATCATTCCTTTGAAAGATTGTTGTCAAAACATTTGTTGGGCATTTTTTTTCTCCTTTCTATCACCTCATGTAATTGTTTTTCTTTTAATTAATGTTATATTTGGCAAGTTTTTATTTTTGTCCCCTTCATTTCAAATTCAATATGTTCTCACATTTTTGTTCCTTATTGTTTTTATTCATTTTATTTTGCAAGTTTGCATGTTTGTTATTGATCAAGTTCTAATTTTGTAATCTCTTGTGCATTCTATTGTTTTTCCTTCATGTAATTCAATATGTTTTTTCTTATATTTCTCTAAACTTGCCATTCATTTTAGTCGTTCATTTGGGTTTATATGTTTTATTGCTACTAATGTCATCAATGTGTTAATATATAAATGTTGATGGTAACATTATAACCATTCACAACTATGATTTAAACACATCATATCTTTCTCCATTTTTTATTGTTAATGTTATTTTCCTTTGTTATTGTTTTTGTTGATGTTTCTATTGTATTTCAATATCTACTATTGTTATAACCTTAACTTGGGTGGACTACTTTTGAAATGGCAACAAAGTGTTATTCCCAAGATGAAGTTAAAAAATTCAAGTTGGGATTGGGTTAAGCAAAGGACCAAGATTTGAAGCAAATGCAAGAAAGTGCAAACACATTCCCACATGACACGGAAAGTGTAGGATTCAAAGGAAAGCACTCCCCAAGGCACCCAAGTTGAATTGTCACTTTGGGACTTAGACCTCCCATAAAGTTTTCAATATTCATTAGGTAATTTAAGGATTTTTTTTGAAACAAGTGATATTTAACTTGTTGAAAACATCTCGTAGAGCATTTGAAAAAGTGTGCTTACATCATAAAATTAGACCTTTGTTGCATAAATGAAATGGCCATTTGGTGGGTGGGGAATGAAATTGCAAAAGCAACCCTCAACCACTTTAATGACAATTCGAAAAGTCAAATCATGTTCAAGTGACAAGTTTGATACAACTTGGAAAGGTCCATTTAAAGGCTACACAATAGAACCTTGAATATTCTATAAGTAGTTTATTATATCTTTCAATGTCATTTCAACCATAATGTTTTGAATTGAAAGGCAAATTCTCTTCACATTTATATTATTGTAAAGCTATGTCTTGCACCTTTGTTATGACCTATTCTAATGACAAAGTTTGAATTTAAGGGATTTCAAGTTGGGTTGTGCAAGGGGGCGGTGGTGGCATTTGTTAAATTTTTGGCACTTGGTTAATTTTTGGCCCATCTATTATGGGATGGTGGCTTCTTTTATCATATGGCATGAACTAGAAGGGTTGTGATTGAAGGATTGGTCACATAACTAGGTATCATAATTAGTATTGATCGCATGAAAATATTCTATTTCATTCAAATTTGTTCACCTTATTTTCCAACTCGAGAATTGAAGATGATCATCACGTTGATGTTATTGGGTTCTTACAAGGTAAAACCAACTAGGTCAAAAACATGATATTTGTTATGAATCATCAAGTTTTTCATATGTAATGGTTTGAAGATGGGCCTACTACCAAGAAATTCTTGAACTATTTCATACATGCCCAAAGTTTAAAGTAAGGTTGAGAAGCTTTGTCTCTAACACACATATTTTGGAATAATTGTCATTTTGTATTGCGTTTGTGATGTAATCGTGTATTTCCTTGAACTCATTTGCTTCAAAATCCCAATTATCCTTGTAAGCACAACCATTCATCATTTGTATTGAACAATCTACATTCATAATAAATGTTGATATTCATTCTTACTTAATCAAGTTTGTTGTTTCAAATTAGTTTTGAGTATTCATTTTTTAAAGATATACAACATGTTCATTTTTGTTGGCTTTGATAAGAGTAGCATTTCTATGTAGCTGGATTGGCAAGATTTCCTAATCGAACCTCCACTTTTGAATTATGAATTGATAACAAACTATGTATTTTATTTGTCTTAATGGACCAATTGTTTCATCAATGGGATGTTGGTGTGGTTAATCTTATACTATACCTATGACTAATGTTTGACATAAAACAATTTGAAAAAAGGTTTAGCTGAAAAAAATATTGATATTTGTCAACATTGTTGAACCTCATTTTTTAGAATAAATAAATATTCAGCCAAAAAATGCTAAATATCAAACATAGGTATGGTGTATATATATATATATATATATATATATATAATTTTTTATTAAGAATAATTGCTTGTACTTATAATTGATTCTTAATTTTAATTTTAAACCTTAAGTTCAAATTGAATATTAAGAGTCATGTTGGGGCATAACCAATGTTTTATTTCATTATAGTAAATGGTAATTTAAATTGATGTTAAAATGTTTGAATGAATTGGTAGAAAATATTCCTATTGTACTATGGGAATATTTAAATAGATTGAAACTAATATAATAAGTACATAGTACCCAAAAAACATTCTAAAATGATGTAAATAATGTTTTTCATTGTTTCAAGGACATTTTAAAAGGTTTGAAATTATTAGAGAGTTACAATTTTATGGTATTTTTTAATGTATATTTTTACACAATAATATAATTCAACATTTTTTTTGGGTCATTAAAAAATTATGTCAATTGGTAAATTATGATTTAAAAAATATTTTACCTTTAACAATTCAATCATTTGTGCAAGTGGCTATGATTCACAAAATTGGACCCTTAGCCAATTTTTTAATATTTCATATTTTAAATTATTGTGGAGATTCCAAAAAAACATAATTCATGTTTCAAAATTATGTATGTGTTTCCAACATACATCCATTACAATTTATTCATATGCTTCCTTTTTTTTTCATGTTGTTATTAATGTATGGTAGGCATTTTCAAGAAATCAAGAACTAATTGGAATATCAAAGGTTTTTACAAAATGATGAACAAGCACAATTTCTTTGTAACTAGAGATGACGGTGTTGAAGGTTTGAATGGCATAAACTAAAAAACACTTAAGGATGAAATTTGAAAAACATTTGAAAAACTAATTGAAGAATAGCATAATAAAAACCTTGAAGACAAATTGTTGGAAAGGCAAGAACTAAAGACTAAAGGAAAATTCATTCATAAGGGAATGAAGAACATTTGTTAGCCATATAAACATTGAGTCAAATTAAGCATCTCATTTAGAGTTGCTATAAATGTCATTGTAAGTTTAATCATATATCTACATTTTTGTAGATATATTTTCTATTACATTACCACTATTCTACCAATAACCTAACATTGGATAAAATGTTGTGCTACAAAACATCCACATTATATTTTTTTATTAATTAATATATTAGTTTGAATTAATGAAAAAACATATTTTTATAACATTACCTTCTTATCTATTTGCCTTTAGTTGCATGATCATTGATTAACTACTTTTTTTCTAAAAATATGATAATATAAACATTATGTTGTATGACTATTAACAAAATTTGGATTCAATTTTTTTTAATGAATACAAAATGAATAATATTATTTGGGGTGAGTGTGGTTTTTAGGGTCATTACATGTAGCACAAAAAAAAAACTTTATTTGCCCCTTGAATTTGCATGGCATAGAAGTATAAGGTAACATAACATAGGATATCTAACCATTCCCACGTAAATTTCAAGACAAAAAGTTGAATTCATTAAAGACTAATTAACCAAAAATAAAAATTAATCAATTGAAAATTAGCCGCATTTTCAATAACAATATAACACAAATGAACAATATTGTCCATAGTCCATACGTCTAATGACAATAGAATTATCATATGTAATATTTGTTTTCACAATTGATTATTTTTACTTATTTGCAACATTTTGTTAATGGGAGGAATTACATTCATCAAAGCTCAATCAACTAGAAATTATATAAATTATACAAAATCACCCTTTGAAAATCTGGAATGTCACTAATTCCATTGCAAATGGTGGTCATCCTTTGTGCCAACTTCATGGAGTCTCCAAGTTTCATTCATGAAAATATTTTTTCATCCATGGTTGCATGCCAACATTATTCTTCATTTGTATCATCAATTTCCATCCAAATGTGTTTAGTAAATTACTTGTGTAATCAATTTCATTTGTGAAGTCTTATTTCACACATTTTGTCAAAAAAATTCATCTATTTAATTCATTTCATTCATTCACATGGCCCATAATATTCATGGCAGATTTGGTGGGTTGGTAATTAGGGTTTTGCATATTTGGTTGGTGGGTTTGGTAATTAGGGCTTTGCATATTTGGTTGGTGGGTTTGGTAATTAGGGTTTTGCATATTAGGTTGGTGGGTTTGGTAATTAGGGTTTTGCATATTTGGTTGGTGGGTTTGGTAATTAGGGTTTTGCATATTTGGTTGGTGGGTTTGGTAATTAGGGTTTTGCATATTAGGTTGGTGGGTTTGGTAATTAGGGTTTTGCAGATTTGGTTGGTGGGTTTGGTAATTAGGGTTTTGCATATTTGGTTGGTGGGTTTGGTAATTAGGGTTTTACATATTTAGTTAGTTGGTTGGTAATTAGGGTTTTGCATATTTGGTTCGTTGGTTGGTAATTTAGGATTTTGCATATTTGGTTGGTGGGTTTGGTAATTAGGGTTTTGCATATTTGGTTGGTTGGTTGGTTGGTAGTTAGGGTTTTGCATATTTTGTTGGTTGGTTGGTAGCTAAGGTTTTGCATATTTTGTTGGTTGTAATCTAGGGTTTTTGGACATATTTGGTGGGTATGTGATTAGGGTTTTTGCCTGCCTTGCGCCTCTTCTCTCTAATTTCTACGCAGCAAGCGGGCACCTCTGCTTTTCTGTTCTCTGCGTGCACCTTCCTTCCTGTTGATCATGTTCCAATTCGAGAGTTCGGCGATGGCGGACTTCTTCTCTGGGATGAGTTATTAGAAGATTTCACACTGCTTTGTGATACCGGCGTTGGGTGGGGTCCCTCTCTTTCTCTTTTTTTTTCTTCTTTGTTTCCGGGTTTTTGCTTCAGTGTATGCGGTGGAGTTTTGAAGCGAGGGTCGGATTAAATGGAGCCCTCTTTTGCAGCAGCTCGTCTGCAAGCGGGGCTTGTGGGAAATTACCACCCCACTGTGTTGCAGACGACGAGGAGGAACGCTACTGCTGAGTGGCGAAGTGTGAATGGTCATCGTAATTCTCACATTTGTTCACGCCGAATTCGTCACAGATTTCCCTCCCAATTCTCAGGGTATAAGCTCTCATTCATTTCATTAAAGAATAGAAAATGTGACACTGTTGAGTTCAGTGTTTTGTGAAAATTGAGCTACGGAGCTTGCTTTTCAGACTAGAGTTGAGAAGTTGAAATTTTCCACTTCTCGCAAAAACCCTAATCTAATTGTCCTCTCTCTCCCTGCTGCTGCATCCAAATGATTGATCAGGGTTGAATTGCCTTTCGAATTTTTTGTGGCGTCAGGAGTTGATGTTCACATCATCCTCTCACCAAGAGCATCTCCAGTGGTTCTCAGTATGTGACCCTGCAAAAATGTTTCTCACATCCAAGTTTAGTTACTTTTTTCCAACCCCACCCATAAAACTAAAACTGGGACTGCAAATAGGTGTGAGACAGACTACTAATAGCAACCCACCTGGACCAATCATTATGATTGGCCAATCAAAAACAGGGAGCGGCAGTTAGTTCACATTTATTACACTCTTCTCAGGCAGGTGTGAAGCTTTGCTGTGCCTTCTACCAGTCTCAGCAAACTGTGCAAAAATGCTCGGCCAAAACCATTTTGCTGAGCCAAACTGGCATCTGTTGGCTTTTCTTCATCCAATTTTAACTTTTAGGGTCACACACTGAGCACTGGTGGAGTTGCTCTAAGTCATGCCTATCTCTTTGTGCATCTCTTTAGTCATGATGGTACTTTCTGGACCTCTGAGATCATGAGCTTTTTAGCGCTGAGAAAGAAGGAAATGAGTGTTTATGTTGCAATAGTGTTAGGGTTAGGTTCACTTTCACTGGTTCCATTATGTATTTTTGACAGTGAATCATTGAGCTAAAATATATGTATCAGGGGATTTGTTAAGTCCTTATTAGTACTGCAGAGAATTCCTCTTTCTATCCTCTGAAAGTTGCTAGCCTGAATTTGGAATTTTTGATTTGGGGTTTTAGGCTTTGTAAGCTTTTGATCTTTGTCCTTCCATCTGGTGGTCCATAGAATATGAATGTTTGCTACATTCTGAGATTAGGATTTTGGAAATAGAGCCTGAAACCATTAGTCTTGCCATTTTTGTATTATGGCAAAGCGGGGCTCTGTTTTCAAGTTTGGGTTAGAACTCTGATGTTACCATTTCTGCCATAATTTGGAGGAGTCTTGATAGTTAAGCTTTTAGGCTCATAAGACTTTTTAGCTCAAGTGGTGTGGTTCCATTAGTCTTCTGAAGTGAAAAAAAGGTTACTCTCTAAAGTTTCTATAAAGTTGAACCAGCGGGTTTTGCTTAGCAAAGAAAAAAGATTTGCTTTTGGGTGTTTCTGCTTTTGAATCTTCAAAATGATTGTTTAGAGGGCACTTCTTGATCCCAAGTGGGGAGCTTGGTAATCTTAAAATTTTCCACAACAGATCATGCTCCTAAAACTTTTCCATCTTATTGAGTAAAACTCAGTATTTTTGGTTTATGTAAGGTTCCTCATGTTGATTGATTTATGCTGTGGACTTGGGCTGGTACAGAGGCAAGTCATGTTGGATATTGCTATCCAACACAAGAACTCGGAACATCACCCCAGCCATTTTTGCTATGAGTGAGAGAGATGGAGAAATCGTCTCCATACAAGGTATGACATTCGTAATGTGTTTACTCTCTGATGGGGAGACCATCTTCCAGCTTAGCTGCTAGAATAATATGTAAACATTAAGTCCTCAGAGCTGTTTGTAAATGTGCACTGGGATGAGATTCACAGGCACCAGCCCCCAGAGGAATACAAATTGCTATATACGAGTGGTTGTAGATTCACATAAAATGATGGAAAATGGTAAGATGTTTTTTTTCTTGAAGTCATCTGCTAACCTGATGACTAGTGAACCAGGAAGCAGCTTCCTTGAACGAGCAGCGCTGTGGAGCGTTGGGTTAGTGACAGAGGTTTCAAATCTAGTGCAAAGTTTAGGCTTTACAAGCCCTTCAGACAAAACTGTGTCTTCTTCGCTAGCTGGAGTGCAAGCACCTCATATTACACCAAAGCCAACACGATCTGAGCATGCACCTGGAGTGTATTCTCAGGCGTCATCAACACCTGGACCTAAGCGCTTTCCCTCAAATTTCTGGCGTCAATCACCGATTCCAAGCTTGAGGCAGAGGAATGAAGTAAGGCCCATACATTCTGAGAAATCTCTTGATATTTCTGCTGCAAGATCAGTGATACCCACACCCAAACGCTTTCCTTCACGTTTCCAGAGACAATCACCCATTCCAAGTTGGGAAAGGAGAAAGAAAGAAAGGACCCTGGCCTCCAATTACCACCAACCTGAAGTTTATGCTTCAGCAGCCTTCACACCTGCACCAACCCGCTTCCCTTCTCGTTTCCACAGGCAATCACCCATTTCAGGCTTAGGGGTCAAAAAAAGAGACAGGTCCTTTGGGAACTCAAAGACCAATGCAGTTTCAAATACTGAGCAAGCTTTGGGACCAAATGTGGACCAGATTATAAAACCTAAGCCTAAAGTCAGTTTGCCAGACCGACTTCCTTCATTGTTTGTTAGATTGTCACCTATTGACTCACGTCTGAAAAGGGCCAACACTTCTTCTAGTGTCAGTCAGACTGCAACTGTAGTCTCTGAGATTTTGCATGAATTAGCTTCACCAGCAACCAAAAAAAGTCCTACAAGAAAAAAGTTCGGTTCCTTGAAGGAGACTCAGGTGGTCATGGAGCATATTGAAGCTGAAATAACAGTGCAAACAGAAAGCACCCATGTCTTGGATTTGGCAAGTTACAAGCTCCCAGAGCTGAAGCGCATTGCCAAGGCCAGGGGTCTCAAAGGCTACTCGAAGCTTAAGAAATCAGAGCTTCTGGAGTTGCTACAATCTTCAGGTAACATCAACCGGCAGTGAATTCAATATTCATACACTCATTCTGTGTTTGCTTCATGGTGTTGTTGCTCCTAGGCTTGAAGATTTAGGTCAGGGCAAACAACTGCTGAAAATTGAATCGATGGATGGAAGTGTTGAATGCTGAGATAGCGCCTTGAGGAGGATTGTAGCCTGCATTGAAAGGACTGCACCAACACCACCCCATCCAATGTAATTGTACTTCAACCTATTCATGACTGGAAACCTGGACTGGTACAAATTCCCCAGTTTTGAACGATTTAGGGTTAAGGTTTAGGGTTCTGGGTTCCCTTGAGCGTTATGAAGTTGGTTCATGTGTTTTGAGATTTGATCTGGGATCTCCTTGTACGATCAGTTGCAGGAAAGATTCAGTTACCTCCTGACTTTGTAATTTTGGCTGTGAAGCAACAATTACATTAGGCATTCCCTTCGCCACACATGTGTTTGTATCAAGTTGGACTTACAGTTTCAACAGATCAGTGGTGGATATTTGAAAGATTAACATGGGTAGTAAAGGACTTCTTGAGGGGAGAGGGGGCAGACGCTCTGTGGAAGTATATGTATTGTAGTCTGGGAAGATTGTTGTGATGGTGTAGACAGCAAACATACATGTTGCTTTTGTTTCAGAAATTGTTAACTGGAATAACTTGAAGCATGGCCAGCCATCATTTAGCTCATGTGAAATTCTGAAGACTACTACAAACATGGGACCACATCAATAGTTGAAGGGGGCTATAAATCCAGAAGCTTTTGTCAATGAGAACTTCATGAGGAATCAATGTCTTAATGACCCAAATGTTGTTGGGGAGCATTGGGTGCCGGCAGTTGGCACCTTACCTTTCTAGTGTTGGATTGGATGTAAAGGTCAATGATAAGCAGAGTTGGAAACAAGTATCTAAGGAATCAAATGGACCTGTCGGATTTGAAATCCAATGGATTGCAACCACTCTGATATGAGCTTATAACAATGGGCAAGGTTTAGGGTTTTAGGGTTTCTTTCGGAAGAATTTGAGATACAAACACAATTGGGCCTCCATTTTGTGATTTGGGTATCATGGCAAAAGTTGATGTCTTACAAAGGAAACAAGTTGAAGCTTTAGCCCATTACTCACCATGGAACATACCAACATACAACATGGATACCTTAATCCTTGGCTAATAGGTAATATGAATTTAGGGTTTGTTGTTTTTTGGTCAAGTTGGAGTACAAGATGTTGGAAAAGATTACCTTGTGAAAGACTTGTCATGAAAGATGTTTTGAATCACCTTAGTCTATAGACTTTTGTTTGTAAAGTTGGCATTTAATCCCACTCATATTGCTAATGCAAATAAAAAAATATTTATACAATATTCCAAAAGAAACAATTAATACATTTTATGGACATTTTACCTTGGAATATGTTATATTATCAAATTGTCTATTTAGACTTTTGATTGTGTGTATTTTGTGTGGATGAGACAAACAATGATGGACTTGACATCTTTAAGGTCCAATTAAAATACCCTAGTAACTTGGTAGCTTCAATATGAATTATATTTTCTTTAAAAATGTTTTCAAAATTTAAAATTTTATTTTTCTCAAAAAGAAAAATAAATTGAATGAAAATGAAGAATTTTTTGAAATAGTTGGGAATATTTTTGTTTTCAAAATGAAATATTCAAAATTAATTAATTATTTGACACACGTGTGCTGAAGATACCCTTGCATGATAATATAATATTTAAATCTATGATTGTTTGGCTCCATGAATTGCCATGGGGACAAATATTGATTAGCTTGAAAAGCCAATTGATCACAACCATTGATGCCAATTTTATAACAATACTATTTATCTCTTGAAATTTATACAATCAAATGAAACTTTGCACAATCCCTTGGTTTGTTTCTCTCCCTTTTTTTTTCTTTTTTTGTTGGTTCCATTCTTATTTTCCCTCTCTCTCTTTTTGTCTTCTATGATAACAAGAGAAGGGGAATATATATATATATATATATATAACATTGACATGATTTCCTTCCAATTTCTTTCAACAACTTTACACAAGAAATCGTTGACCTTCAAAAAAAATCATTATTTTATTAATAACTTGAGGCCAAACAAGAGGTCAAAACTATTCAAAATTCCCCCTTATTATTGGCCTCACAATAAAATTGAGTGAAATGACAAGTTTCAAGAGACCAAATTATCTTTCAATATTTTCACAAAAAAGAGTTTGGATTTGGCATGTATTGACTTTCTTAATGAAAATGATTATTAAAAAATGTAAATCCAACCCTCCAAAGGAATATAACAATGATGATGATAATAATAATAATAATAATAATAATAATAATCCAATGGTATAACAGTCTAATAATTAGTTTTTTTGGGCATATCTTTTGGAAAAAATATATTGTTTCATTATCCTAAATTGGAAAGGGGGAATAAATGTGGGGGAGATGGATGATATTGAGCTCCTGTGTAGCTATTAGATAAACCCACAAATCTTTAGCCACCTTTAGATTAAATTGCCGACTAACACTATTTAAGTCCATAGTCCATACCTAGGCATAACATCTAAAAAGCACATATTTTAAATCCTATAGCATAAGGTTAGGTTTCACATTGACAAAACAAATAATTATTTTTTCCAAAAAAAAAAAATCATTAAAAAAATTATATGAACCATTAAAATTTTCATGATGATCCCCAATAGTACCTAGTCTACCATAATATTGTCATATGAGTAATGAATATTATTCAAATTGTAGTTTGCCATAATTATAGCATCTTCAACACCTTGGCTTCATATTTTCACACACAAAAATTCTTTCATTATTTAAGTGACTAGTTATTTAACTACCAAGTTGACCCAAAGGCTCAAGTGTTTTTTTTTGTGGGAATCTTATTCATAAGTTATGTATTGGATTGATCAAAGGTCCCACCTAAAAATTTCTCATAGGATGGTATAATACAAACATGGGACCCTTTGGATACTAATGGATACCTCAAAGTCCAATTGATGATATATGTTGGGTGTCTCCGTGCTTTGGTGGGTAAGAATTTAGGTAGGTTATAGTACAATCCTTTAGGTTTGGTTCTTATTAGGTTAATCAATGTCAATTATGGTTAGTTTAGGGTTTAAAATGAACATTGAATGTTATGTGATGAGGAGAGAAATAAGAATCTTTTATTTGTATGAAAGGAGTGCAAAAATATTCTTGAGTGATACAATTAAGAACCATCTCAAAGAATGGTTTAAAAACCAAAAATGACTAAATAATATTTTTAAGTCTGATCTTTCACAATTATAATTTATTTTATTTTTTCATGTTTATCCATTGCATGCCAAATATATGATTTTAAGTGCTTATTGGAATTTTAAAAAGTTAGAATTGCTACAAAAATTGTTTTTCCTAATTGCAATAGTCCCTTTTAGAATCATATTCCTAAACTGAAATTTGATGACAAAATTGTACTTACTCTATTAATTAAACTTTAAATTTATTAAATTGAATATCATTAAAGGTGCTTTAGAAATATTTCCCTAGAAAAAAATCAAAACATGCTTCAAATTTGTGTCCCTTACCAAAAAGTTTAGGAAAAGAAGCATGTTGAGATTATTGATTTTTTTTTCTAAATGCAATGATTAGGGACATCAAAATTATATATATAACATACTTAAGCAATTTTAGCATTAATATGCCAAATAATTTTAAGCTTATCATTTGGCACTTGAATTTTTTATTTTGAAATTTTTTGCATATAAAAACTAAATAAAATAAAATCATTAGATATTTCACAAGTTTCATGTTGTCCTTTTGTTTAGATTGATCAAAATTTATGTTCCTTCGTTGGATAGGGCATGAGTTCAAGTTTGGCTACCTTGATTACATTTTGATTCAATTCTACAAAATTGACATAAAGTTTTTTTTTTCCTAAAGAATTCAACAATTTGAAAAAAAATAATTTGTGCCAAAATTGCCCATGTACTACGATACTTGATATCATTAAAGTTTCAAGTTTTATACAACCTAATAAATGTACTCACCAAAATTTCTAATGAATTTTTTTTTTTTTTAGTTTCCTATCATTTTTTAATTTTAATGGGTCCAATAAAATGAAAGTGTGATGTCTTTAATAATGCCACCCAAGGATACTTTTGTTTATGAACCTAATTCATTGTGGGCCCATTATTTTTTTTGGGTTGTTTTGGTGTCTTTTTGCATTGTTTGCTTATTTGCTTGTGTTTATTATTGGTTGCATTTGTATTGTTGTTGTTTGTCATTGCCTTTGCTACCTATCATCACCTTTGCAAATTGTCATTGCCTTTGTTGCTGATCATCTTTATTATTTATCGTCACCTTTGTTACTTGTCATCACCCTTGCTACTCATTGTTGTTTTTGTTGCTGATATTCGCCCTACTATTTGTCATCATTGCTGTTGTTTATCATCACCTTGTTGTTCATCATAGCCTTACTTGTCATCACCCTATGCTTGTCGTCACCTTTCTTGTTCATCCTCGCCCAGCTGCTCAACATTGTTTTTTTGTTCATCATCGCCTTATTATTTGTTGTCACCCACACTTTTAAACTAGGTACCAACACTACTTCTACCTATTGCCTTGTTATCCATCATCATCTTGTTGCTCATTTTACTTCCCCCTTTTTTGTGGTGATGATACTTCGCCCCCACCTTCAATGTGCATGTTACTTGCAACTAGAACATTATGGAGTTTGCAACAATGATAGCCTTTGCACTTCAAAAAGGTGAGATTTTATTTATTTTTGGTTTATTTGTTGGGTTTGGGGTATATGAGCTTTAAACTAAAGGAAAATATGAATCGTCTTCCTATTTTGCACGCTTTGATTAATGATGATTCAATCCTGGATATTGAAATGGGAAGTATTGCAAAAACATAAATAAAGAAGTATGTGGGGTCATTGATTCTTTCCTTTCCTTCTTGACAAGATATGATGAGAGGAAAATTCAAAAAAATGTACTAGCTTTAATGTTGAATCTTAGATTTAAAAGTTTGAAATTGATTTCTTTTTTTATTGATTGTGAGCAAAGGATGACCATAGTTGAAACGTATGATAGGAGATCTATGTTTTCTATGTCTTGAAGTTTTATCCAATCTTGTGTGGGTATATATTTTTTGATATATTCTAGGGTAAGGGTATATATAAAATTTCAATTTATTTATTCAATGGATAAAGGTATATTATGAATTCTTTTTTCCCCATTAGGGTAAGGTTCAAGTAAACAAATTTTATAATTTTGGGTAGATGGGTAAGGTTTACGTACCCTTTATTATATACCATTGGTTAGGGTAAAAATTGGTAAAAAAGGGTAAATTATTTTATCTTATTTAATGAAAATGGGAATTTTTTTTCACATTTTGGAATTTATTTAGACAACTTTGAAAGGCCTAAATCTAGTGGGACAATGCACACATGTGATGTCAAATTACAATAATAAAATTGCATAATATAATTCCAATCTTTTATTCCTAAACATACAAAAATTGAAAGGCCATTCATATCAATTTGGACAACATGTTCTACTAAACATAAATCCAAATTTAAAATCAAAATTTACCATATCAACAAGTTCAACATACTCATTTAATTGATATTCAAACTCCTCTTCAATTTGATTTTAAAAGTTTGCTTTCACATCCCCAAAATCATCAAGAAACTTAGCCCCAACAAAAGCTTCACAACTAAAGTGTGAATCATATGGCCAATTCATGGAAATTAATAGAAATTCATTTAAGTTTCAAGTTTTAAGTCAACATTTACGAAGCCCTATCAAATCCCAACAATAGAAAAAAAATTATTCTACTTCATTTTATCTTTCCACAATACTTAAAATGTGACAAACCAAATATCCAACAACAAGAAACTATGCCTTGTACATTTTCCACCACTTTAATGGATCTTCACATTATTTTGCAACCAATTGTAAATTTTGAAAACATGTAAGTTCTTGTTGCACATGTAGTTAAAAAAAATTGTTAACATTACACATTTGACTTAGGTATGTTTATATTAAAATCTATGTTTGCAAAAACAGAAATCTGATTGAGAAAACCAAAAATCTTACATTTTCCATGACAATTTGATCTTGAATCAATTTTGCACCAAACGCCACCAATTATCATTCTTGGGGGCTAAAATTTTATCGGTGTTTTGCAAAAGGATGAACTTTTTGATAAATTGAACACAAAAAGGGCATTAGAGTTTTAGAATTATACCTTGTTGTTGCAATTATGGCTTTTTTTATTCCCAAATAATTATTCAAAATAAAAATATTCTTGAATCTAAAGTCAAACATTAGAACCCACATTATGTGAACTTATTTTTGGATCAAATTGATGCAGGCAATCCATAAATGAAGCAAGCACACAAATCATTTCCAATTGCATCCTACTTTTTAATAAAATCAATTTTTCATCAAATTGGGATGGGAGAATAAAGTTCATTTAGATTTCCAGTTCAACTATTTCATTGGTCAATTTCACACAAAGGTTAATTGCATTTGTAAGTGCATGACTCAACAACTAGTAACCATGACATTGATTCAAACCACAACGTTGATTCAACACACAACTTGATACAATCAAGGCCAAGGTTGAAGCAATGATTTTTGTAATGGCCCAAATATGTGGTGTTGAAATTTTGCCTTATTAAACTAATATTTGTTGACTATAACAAACATGAATAACAACCATAAACTCAAGGGCTTGTTAGGACATTGCCACTTTGGAAGCAAAACTTGTTTCCACCAATGTGTTTAACTTTTGTGATCACAAACCTAAAATAATCAAACTTTTGTCCACTTTACCCTCCCTTTTCTTGATTTTCTTGGCCATGTCATACAAGTTTGAATTGAAGATTGTATAGATTTGATGTTCACGAGTTGTAGACCTAAACTTACCTTCTCAATAGAAGTGGTATATGGACAAGCTTTAAAAGGGGAATGGCCAAAACAAACACCTTCAAATGGTGCCAATCCTCAATTCCTCGTAGGATGAACTTGGAGCACATTAGAAACTTAAGCATGAAATTGAAAACTTGAACACAACACTAAAAATTGGACACCTTCCACAATGATCACTATAAATAACAATGGTGATTTTAAGGTTTAGGCTATGATTTTAAGGTTTAAGTGAGACCTACCTTAGTAAGATTTACCCATGTTTGATATTATACCTAGTTTTGGGTATGAATATTTTTGAGACATATCAAAAGTTATGAAACATGTATTTTTCCCAAATTTATATGGCCTTGGGTGTGCATTTGATTAGGGTATATTGATTTTGAGAAAATAAGGTAAGGCAAATAATATTCCATGCTTGTACCCAACAATTATATTCGAAAATATATGATATTCCTACACAGCATTGGTCTTATCATCACTATGGTCTTATCATCACTAACATCCATTATCTTTAGCTAAAAGTTGTTTTATTGACAACATTGATCAAGATAATAGTTTGGATATCTTTGAGATGGTTGTAAGCACCAATGAAATTGCAAAAAAGTTGCTTGTTCCCAACTATTGAATTTTTTAGCTAAACAAATGTTAGGGATTGTAAGTTCTCAAATTGAAATTGAGAGAATATTTTCCCTTATTGATATATTCACTAATTTGAAAAAGTGTTGCTTGTAATCAAATAACCTCAAGAAGTTGATCTTTGTGAGGAAGAATTGGCCCAATGATACAAGGGTCGGTCGCAAGGCTCTATCTAGTTTGGTGGAATTGATAGAATCTAAAATACAATTAGAAAAGGAATTATATAAGTTTGACGACTCATTTGAATGAGATGAATTGAAAAAAAATTAATCTTGTGCTTTTTTATTTGAGTAAGTTATATTTCAAAATGCAATCTTATACTTTTGTTCTAGATATTAAATATTTGTAATGAAGCTTTTGGTTTTCCTTTTGGCCCATGAAATATTAGAAATATTATTATTTTTCTTTATATAAAATATAAAATTGATGGTAAAAAAATCGTTTAAATGATAACCAACTAATCTTAATGAAATAAGAACCTTGAATGAGGAAAAATAATGATTTAAGAACCGTGAAAGGTATTAAATTTGAGATTTCTAGGGTAAAATGAAACCATCTAGGGTATTTGACGATAACATATTCAGAATTGGATCCGCCGGTTATTGAAATGTTAATAACCGCCCAACACCACCAGTAAGAACCCAAATTGGAATCAAGTCTGACTTTCGAAACCAAAGCTTGATTGTATTTTCTTAAATATCCACACCCACGAATCTTAGAATCAGCATGTCAATGGTTCACCAAAAAGGTGCTAATATGATAATATTGCTTGTAAGTTTCCACTTGGTCATGTTGTATTAGTCTGCATGTGATTCTGTGTCCCTTGTCTGGCATGATTCTCCTAATGTCTGAAATTCCCGGAGTTGGCCCACAATTGAACACTTTTCACATTGCTTTGTTAATTCTTTAAAAACATACTTAACATACTTTAAATCATAAATGAATAGGTTACAAAATTGCAATGGAAAAAGAAAAAAAAGAAAAAAAAAAAGGAATTATTGGTTTTATTGATTTTGCTCCCCTCTTTAGAATTGGAATCAAATGGTGACAAAAATTGAAGTGAAATGAATTGCCATCCAGCTCCTCTCTTTTATTTGGTGATTAAATCCGCATACCCTAGGAGTTACACCTTAATATTGTGAGGAAAAATCAAGGTGTTTAGTTGGGAGAATTGCAACTTTATGTCGAGTTATTCAAGTTGGGTTTCTTCATTCAGACCTCATGTTAGGGTTTTTAGTGTTAGCGGTCTAACATTTAGATAACATCATAAAGAAAAGAATGATGACATTGCAATCAACACTAACCTAAAATGTTAGTCAACAACTTTGATGAATATCCACACCTACATTAATGTTAAGTTGAATTTAGGGTATCATAAGGTAAATCAACTTACCTTTGTCAAATAGATTCACACCATCAAAATAAATGTTAGTGGGTAGTGGTCACATTCAAAATTATTACAATTAATGTTAAATGTAATAAATATTGAGTTAAACCCAAGGTGCATTTATTTATTTATTTATTTATTCACAATTTTGTGATGTAGGTGAATAGATGATCATGGATAAGATGATTTAACCAAAATTTGCTACATACTAGATAAGAAAATAGAAAAAATAATTAGAATATTTCTATGTTTTTGGCTACCTATTGGAACTTATCATAAAACTCTAATGATTTGAATTTTATTTTTTCCTTTCAAAATTTGCAAATTTGCGTAATTTTTTCCATGAAAAATCATTTGTATAGTTTGAAATCATATTTTTCAAGTCAAAATTTAGCAAAATTTCCCCCAAAAATATGTTGATTAGACCCTCTGCCTCCCCTGCACCACCCCCACATCAAGATTATGATATCTAACATTGCTTTAATTTGATCCTTCTTGACATTTTTACATAGCATCAAAACCTAAGCTTTAGGCTAGATTTGGATGTTAAAATGTCACAAATGCTAACTAATATCAAGTTAATACCACCTACCATCAAGGATGTCACAAAAATCTAACACTACTACACATGTGAATGCACCCAAATTTTTTTTTAAAAGACTAAGAAGCATTAGGTGTGAATGATGCTAAAGTGGTTTAAACTTTAAACCAGTGTAAAGACGGTTCTTTACTAGTTCTTTCATGACAATCACTAGGTCTTTCTTTGAGGTTTTTGAAATAACCTGAACCAGCAGTTCTTTCTTTGATTCTCATTTCTTCTGATTAAATCCAATTTTCCTCACAAAACTGGAACTGGGTGCTTCTGTGATTTGAAAATTTCTAAAATACTGGAATCAACAACAACAATGGTTATTAGCAAAAACTCAATACTCGCCCAACACTGGTTTAAACTTCACGTCAAACTTGAAACTACCCAACATGAGTTTTTGTTCAGCATCGGGGACCGTGCTTGAACTTCTTCCTCATTACATATAGTAAAGGACGTCGTGAAGCATCATTTCATCCATCTGTCCTGTCACCATCCATCCAACCGTCTGGTCATCCATCCGTCTCCTCATTCATATGTAAACTTCCTCATTGCAAGAGATTGTTTTGAGCCTCTAAGAGAAGGGCCCAGTCTTGAGGCTGTTCCATGTTTCAAGGTGTCGGGAAAGAGGGTGAGAGCCCCCCAGTTCCCAAGCACCAAGAAACAAAGAATCGGCCTCTTTCCCAGGCATCAAGAACACACCGAACCATCAATCCAAAGACTGGCCCAGACTGGCCCTTCTTCTCATGTGTAAATATTAGGGTTTTGTTTTTTTTGAATGGATGACAGATTTTGAGTTGTAAGATTTTTCTATCAATAGTGTGAGTCATAACGTCACCTTGTCTTTGGGCCTGCTTTCACCTCCTATCCCCTCTTTTAGTGGTACCTGCAAAGTAAGGAAATTTTATTAAATCTCAGAATGAAATGCTGAAACTCACCATTTACTGCAGAAGGTTCAAGAGTAATTATAGTAGTTGCACAGGTAGGATCAGTGAAAATATATGGAACAGGAGTGGAGGTGCTCAATAAAAAGGAAAGATGGGATAGAACTCAATTTACCACCAAAATTGATGGAAAAACTAGTTTGTGTCACAGTTATTTCATTTTGTAAAATTTTCATTCTCAGTTAAACATTTGATGACTATTTATCTGTTTACATACACAAAAGACACGAACCAATTTAGCCATTTATGTGTGTGTAAAGGCCTGAGATTTTTTGTACACGAGAAGGGTCTAACTTTAAACCCTTTTTCTGATTTTTGGCAACAGCACTTGCCTTGCTTTGCATAAAGAAATGGAATTTCTTTTTGTCCATTTCTTGTGTCATTTTCATTCGTTCTAGTATCTAAAAGATGAAAACAAAAAGAAGTCCTTCCATCAGTCGGGAAGGTACTGTGCCATTGGGGATGGGATCTTCTCGATTTTGGAAGGTATCGTGGAATATTGTGTTCGAATAATCAACCTTTAAAAATATGCTTTCAAAATTAGGGTTCCTTTAGGAATCCTTTAGGAAGCCAAAAATGATGACTTCATTGTCAAATGGGTGATATCATACCGTGTGCAAGTAGTTCCATTTTTGGAGACTTTTTGGAATAACTTTTGTGTGGGGTAAATAACCAAATGCAAAACTACAAAATTTCCTGAAATGTCTAGAACTTCATTTTGCTAACTCTTTTCAAAAACACCACCCAAAAAAAAAAATTTGTCAAAGAAATAGAGAGAGAATGCTTCAACCTAAGCTTCAACCTAAGCCTTGTGGGTATAGCTAAACCCTAAACCACAAGTCCTTCAAACCAAGGATCAACCAAACCTACCCTTGTCGATGTTATGTGCATGTACAATTAATTGGTTGTTGTAAAGTCTTTTGTAACAAGATGATTCCTACTAACTCACCCAGGTTTTCTTTCATAGGACTGTTTTTCTTCAAGCATGGCACCTCTCATCTCAACCGTGGTTAGGAGGTTCTCTCTTTTCCAAACCTGGGATCGGTGGGTAAGGGTAGGATATGTGTTATACCCTTGACCAACACTTTGTACTTTAAAAATCAACGAATCGATCCCTAACCTCAAATGGGCAGTTCTCAAAAATCATAGAACTGGGTTTGACACTTAACCGAGGTTACACCCAAAAACTTGGTTGAATAACCTACCCTAAATCGTTCATTCTTTGCTTGTTCTTTAACAAAACTTGTTGGATAATTTGAATATTTTCAATAATCCAGAACTAGAGGTTCTTCTCTTAATTCTGAATTTTTTTCAGAAACCGGGAACTGAAGCTTCTTTGATTTCAATTTTTTCAAAACCCTAGAATTGGAGGTTCTTTGATTCTAACCGTATGTTATGACGAATGTTAGGTGGTTACCCATGAGTTTGGGCAGCGGGTTAGATTTGTCAATTTTGATACGTCAAAACCAAACTGGAATTGGGTCTGATTTTTGGAACCAGAATTAGAAACTATTAAGAACTGGACCCAGAATTCTATTTTATGTGTGAAACCGAAACCAAATTTTAGGGATTTTTTTTTGTTTAAAAAAAAAAAAAAAAAACCCAGAAAAAAACCAATGGTTAATAAAAAAAAAACAAACAAATACACTAACCTTTTTTTTTTTTTTT
>Ga0116227_10005952_pt1 | contig 25138 bp, 23 predicted proteins | sample S1TSphgellanicum_FD_89693 | JGI IMG/M metagenome (GOLD analysis project Ga0116227, IMG submission 89693) | Host-associated microbial communities from peat moss isolated from Minnesota, USA - S1T2_Fb - Sphagnum magellanicum MG | ecosystem: Host-associated > Plants > Peat moss > Unclassified... | reverse complement strand
CCCCCCCCCCCCCCCCCCCCCCGCTTTCCTTCACCTTGTTGTTTTGAAGCAGAAGAAGAAGAAAATACACATTGCAAAGCAAACCCTAGCGATGGCGGGCAGACAGAACGCACACACGGCTAACCTTTGCAAAAGGGTTTCAGAGTTTCTCACCTCTTTGGGGCATCGCCACACATCTCTAGTTGCTCCACGCCTGGAAGAACTTTTTTCCTTTGTGAAACACACTCTCTCCTGCTCCTCGTCCTCTTCTTCTTGTGTTCCTTCACTGTTGGCTCTTCTCCTGACGCTCCCTAGATCGCCGTCGTCGTCGTCGCCATCGTCTCTCTCCCTCTCTCTCTCTCCACAGCAGAGTCCAGACTCCAAAACCGTCTCTCGAAATCCCTTCCTCCTTCCTCTCTCTGCACTCCTACCTCTTCTCTCTCCAGAAACCTTTGAAACCGTCTCTCGAACTCCCTCCCTCCCCCCTTCCTCCCTCCTTCCTCCGTCTCCACTGCTCCTTTCTTACCTCATCTCTCTCTCTCTCTCTCTCTCTCTCCAGAAAACTTCTTCGACTAGGTGTTGTGATTTCTCGCTCCCCTACTTGTCTCCTCAATGACTGATTGATTCTTCCAAAGCTGTTACATTTCTAGTTGCAATCGATTGCAAGCACCTGACAAGATGCATGCATTTAAGATCCAACGTGATTGCAGAGACAGAAGAGAGAAAGAGACACAAACCCAGGTTTTCATCGAGACAAATCACTTTTTCATTTCAAAGCTCAAGCCATTTTTTATCTTGAGAGCTTCTGCCTGCTTCTCTAGGGTTTCAAACTGATCACAAATGCTGGCAATAGATTGCTCCTTTTGCAAGCACCTGTCAAGATGCATACATTTAAGATCCAATGGACAGAGACAGAGAATCAACACAAGTTTTCAATTGCCTTAGGAATAGCTCTTCTGGCTTTATCTAGATTTTCATTGGAAAGGAGACTGCAATAGATTTGCTCAGTTTGCTCACCCACTCCATGTCTGGAAAATCAGCATAACCCTAACATGAAAATGAATGCACACAGCCACTCAACAGCAACAGGACAATTGTGAATATGTGCCTGCAGGAGGAGCTCAACAGCAAAAGGATGATTTGCAAAAGATGTAAACGCTCAATCCCAACAGGAAGGTGGTTGCTCAGCACAATCATACATTGTATGTACAAAGCAACAAAACAATGATGATGCTGCTGATGATCAAGATGATGATGTCCAACCAACAAGTCAGAAGATTGTATTTTCAGACAGAGATTTCTGTGACTAGCAAAATGATTGCAGACCATCTATCTACCAACACTTTGAAACATTCAATCAGCTTTTCTGCAAATACTCCCCAAAGCCAGAAAGAAAGAGCACTGCAGATCTAGAAAAACCTGCAACTCACACTTCGTGCAGTAGATAGCTGTAAGAACAACTTCAATTTTGATGATACTCCTGTCTGTTTATCTTTGGATTTACTGTTTCTGTTATTGTCCAAAGAAAGCAGTATAGTGGATTCCACCTCTCAACTGCAACAGAAGGTGAAACATGTGTTGCTTCTTCTTCACTCTCTTCTTCTGAGCAGTGAGCTTGAAAGGTAGGGTCACCTTCAAACCATGCTCTGTCTGAATTGCATATGGCAGAAGAATTATCTTCTCTGTACCTCTTCACATGTAGCATTCAATTAAGGAACAAGAAAGGGGGTTTTGGATTTTACAAACTGGGTAGCAGCAAAATTCAACCAAGGAAGTGCACAGATGGTTCACAGTCACTGGCAAACTGTTGGAGAAATGCTCTCAGCTCTTTCAATGTAAAGCATTGGACAGCTGAAACATGCTGCATGTCCAATCTTTGGAGCTTCTTAAGTGTCCAATGTGCATATCTCACACAGTCTGAAGAACAAGGCTCTGCCATGCTGTACTCCTGAATTCAGCATCATGAATCTACTGCTCTGATTAAAGCTGGTGAAAAGAAAATTGTTGAATCCAGTTCTTCTCTATGCAAAAATGTGCAGTCAACTCAACAATTCTTCTACACAAAAACACTGATCATCCTGTAGGATGATTATTGCAGCAAGAATGAGCTAACAATCTGAAACTTCTTCAAGCCATAAGCAGGTCAAGAGCTAAATCTGAAAGCATTCAAACACCATGACAGAAATGCATGATGTGAACTCATCAAGAAAGAGAACTTACCCAATGTGAATTTGCACTGGTGGAGGGCAGCACTGAGAATTCTCAAAATTGAAAAATGTGTGCATTTTTCAGAAATTCATCATGTTGTCACAAAGCCACTGTGCTCACTTCCCAAGAAGAAAGTCTATTACAATGACAATGCACATCACCCAGCCAACAGAAATCCACCAACTTCTGCAGGATTAGCGCTTTTTGGTCATGCAATAAGCCATATTACCTCAGGTTCATCAGCTTTTCCTGAGCATCTTCAAAATCATCATTGACATACAAGCACTCCACCATGAACTATACAATGGCATAGTACTCATGTTGAATGACTCCAGATGATCCATTCTTCAAATAAAATACCTACCTGTTGCCTTCTGTTGCAGCAGTTGTTAAGTAAGTAACACAGCAGATGGTGGTTGATCGACTGAATTGCATATTCAAATCCCTGCATTATGAGACCCACTCACCACCAATGAGATTGACCATGTGAATAACATCCCTGAAGATTGACACAGCTACTGAACTGACAAGGTCAAATTCAGCAACATTACGAAATTTGCACTTGGATTCAACCATCTTAGACTGTAAACACTTTAAAACTCTACAGCAAACAATATACACTCACTTGAGTTTGGTATGAATCAATTATATATCTCCATTATTGCAGAAGAAACAAAATGCCCAAATTGCAACCTCTGGAGACTCAGGAGAAAAACAGACAAACTCTAACTTTCAGAAGTATGACAAATGCCCAAACTGCAACCTTGGACACTCAGGAAAAAAAAAACAGAAAAACCCTAACTTTCAGAAGTTTCAGCAATAGTAAAAGAGGGCAACCGCAGAATCGGAAACAGATACAAAACAGAAGATGATACTAAAAGAGGGTGAAGTAAGTAAAAACATGCAAACAAAATGAAAATCCAGAGAAGGAGAAAAATAAGGAGTGCACACAACAACAAGAACAACAAAAGTAGCGCGAGACTATCCTTTGAAACCCTAATACTATCTCTGTAATGCAGCATTTGAAGAAGTTTGAAAAATTGTTTGTCGGGTGCGAAAGACGGTACCGGACTCTGCGAAAAACAACAACAACAACAACAACAACACTTCCAAGCAACCGATGATGTCCTCCAAACAAACGCTTCCGGCAACGTCCAGTCTCCTCCTGTCTACCAGACCTCCGCTCGCTCCGTCGAAGGGGAAACAAGCACGCAACGAAAATGACTCACCGAACACTGAAAAGCTTCTAACCCTAAAAACCGTATAGACGCGCCCATGAACCATAATGACATACCATGATACGATATACGATTTGGGGGTATAAATACATGGACAAATACTGTAGTAACAAACAACCAAGACCCTTTTATTTCTAACCCTAAAAACCGTATAGATGCACACAATGAACCATAATACTACAACACCATACAATACAATAGGGGGTATTTATACAAAGATAAATATTTTACTAACTAGAAGGACTATCTATTCGTTTGCAAAATACCTACTAAACCTATTGAGAAAAGAAATATATATACATACATACATACAATACATACAATACATATATAGATTGAATTTGGACAATTTTTATGCACACCAAATATGACACCAAAATACGATATTAAATTGTATTATATAGGAGAATATTATTTATATGTTTTGAACTATTTTATTCTTTGGATTTATCTAGAGTCCATGGCTTTAAGCCATGTATATTTGTGTGCCTTAATTTTTTGAGATATGAAAAAACACATAGTGTAAGAATCCCTAATCCTTGTCCTAAATTGATCAAAGTACAAGGATACGTAATTTAAAAACCCTAATCTAGAAACCCTAATCTTCGTCTTTGCACAAAAATTTCATTTCGCATTTTTGTTTACAAACACAACATCAATTATCTTCGGAATGTTTTGTGTTGCCAAGGTTCCAAATGTGCAAAGGACTCTCATCACTACTATTATTATTTGCGTGGTTTTGTTGATACTAGATTTATTGTTGTCATTTGAAAAGACTCTTTTGAGTCTCAATTGCGAAGGTTTCGTTATGGTAAAGGAATTTCAAAGTGAAACCATAACAACAGTATTAGAGGTTCCACATTCTATTTATGGGGCTTGGATCCAAGAGATGACTTAAGGAGCTCTATTAGCACATAGAGACACAAAGACAAAAAAATTTAGGGAGTAAGAATTGATTTGCAACTACACGCTTTTTGGATTGGGAAGGCAAGGCTACAAATAGATTTGTCTTTTGTGAGAGAGACACAAAGAAAGAGCAAGAGGGGACACAATAGATGAGAATAAAAAATATCACAAACGACTCAGATTTTTTGCACAACGATGGATTTCACACCTTCCACCAGATATCACGAAACTGGGAATGTTTATTTTCCCCCCCGCTTAAAAAATGTAGAAAATGAATGGCATGGGCAACAATGCAAGAGAAAGAAAGGCTAGTCCCATTTGGATCTATTACATCTTTTATCTCGACTCTCAAACCCCTTTGAGATTCTAATCTTTGTTTGGGTATAAAAGGTTTTGTGAAACAAATTAGATTAATGTAGAGAGCTGATGATGATGATGATGATTCACCACAACATCTTGTGCATCATAATCGTTTGAGGGATTTGAGGGTTGTAACTAATTTTTTGACAAGCTTAAGCACTTGTGGTTCTTCTTCCTTTGAGTCAGTTCCTTACATCAAAATTTGAAAAATATGGTTCAATAGGGTTATGATGTAAAATTTGCATTGATATGGTAGGAGATTGTTGTTGGCTTGCTAGAAGCTTGAAAGATTTGCAACTCTTATTTGATCTGCTATGTTTTGAAACTTTGATGATGCTCTATAATAGATGCTGCATGTAACAAGGAAAGGCAAAGGATTAGTAGAATGGAAGGTGTGTCTGATTTTTCTTAACTCCTTTCCCATAGCTCCCTTAGTTTATTGAGCCATGAAAAAATCTCCTTCCACTATTTGAATTGTGTAGAACATCAAGTTGTAAACACTAGAGGAAAATATATTACTTTGTTTTCACCTTTCCAATACAATTTAAGAAAAGCCTAATAACCTAGTTGAGTTATGAGAGCATAATTAGGAGATTTCATGTGGTGATGTTTCATTGTTGTGAGGTTTGATTATAGGTTTTTATCATGGATGAAGTTACGATTAAGGTGATATCGTGTTCTTGTAAGATGGCTGATATCATTGACGAAGGCATCTTTTGTAAACATTGTTTCTCTGATATATACATTGTTTGCTCTTGTTTCAATGTTAAAATCGTCAATAATTTGGTTGTCAATTCTAGCAATAGAATGTTTTGCCCCTTTGTACTCAAAAAAGATGTGATGCATAAATGTGCAGTGAATGGATAATTTCCAATGTTTATCATGTTTTGTAATGGTTGAGGATCCCAATAAATGAAACAACCACTACCTTCTCCTAATGTTGTCTACTTTATCGAACTTGTTGAGAGAAGTGGGTTGTGTAGTTTTCAAACACTCCATCTTTCCACCTTTGGTTTTTGGAATGTTAAATCCTAAAAGTTTGTAAAGGGTTTGGTTATCCCTATGTTTATGTAGGGTGAACCAATTCATGTAAAACATGTCAAGGGAATCACCTCTCTATAAGAAGTGGGTACTTAATCTTAGTACATGACCTTTTCATTGGCACAACAATAATGATCACAACCATAATGGTCTATTTTTTATGTCATTCTTCAAAAGCCAGGAACACAAACAAACATGACATATAATTGTGTGCAAGTTAAGGTTTAAGGTAAGGTCTGTGGAGGGAGTTTAACATCCTACATGTCAGGAAATGGTTATAATTTTGTTAAGGAAGTAGGTTGGAGATGTTTTCATGTACACCTACAAGTAGATTATAGATTCATTTTTCATCATCTAGTTTTTTATCCTATTAGAGTTCTTCTTTGCCTTTCTTTTAATACATTTATCAAAAAAAAATTCAATTTTTTTCTTTTCAATTGCATTCCTTACTGTTGCAAAGAGAAGCATTTCAATTGCTTACCATTGCAGTTATCTCTAATAGTTATCAGTGTAGAACCTTCTATTGATTTGCATGACAAATCTCGCAAACTAAGCCAATTTTTCAAGATTCCCATAAGTTGGGTGTTTATTAAGGTTTGGTACCTAATTTTGGAAGTAGTTTCCACATGGAGGATAATGCTAAAATGGAAGAAATGGAACCCGAGAAAAAGGTTTTTGACATTTTTTTCTTTCCTTTTAGTATTTATTGATTGTGTCATGTAACATTTGGAGGATGATGCAAAGACAAATTTAGAAGATGGAAAATAATCTAAAGTTTAAAGTTAGTAGGTTATAATCATAGTCACCATTCTTCTTTTCAAATTGAATCAAACCCCTAAGTCTTGAAGATTTGGAATTGTTGTCATTGAATTTTTTTTGGGAACTAAAACCTAAAAGCTTTTGAGCTCGTTTCTAAGGTTTTTTTGGTATTTCGATCATCTTGAACAATTTTAATGTGTGCACATTCTATGAATTTACTCTACAACCACAACACAATTAAGTGAAGTTCTCCTTGGATGTGACATAACTTGAAACTCATGTTCCTTGTAGGAGGAGGGCATATGTACACCTCTCTTAATCCATGAGATATTTCTTCAACATCTCAAGTTACTTAGGTTGATTATAATGGCTTTATGCATGTGAGGGCTTGTCTTTTTGGTCTTTGATGAACCATAGTCTAAAAAAATAGTGGCAATGTAGACTACATTGGTCTTGAAGGAAACCTTTGGCATGTTAGTGTGTGTAGAGGAAGCAAACAAGTTGTAAGAGGACTAATAATTTGTAGTAGTTGGAGTTTGCTTTTTTTTGTCAAAAGGGCAAGGATAATTAAGAACAAGCTTTGGGAGCAAACCTTGTATGCCCATCTTGTACAATCAAGGATATGTGTAGAAAGGAAGTGGAAGGGGCAAAGGGGCACCTTTGAGACAAATTTTCCAACACTTGGGAGTGGGATAGAGAATTGTAGCCAAAGGGAGAAATAGTGTTGGCAATGCCAAGGTTTGAGGACATGTTTTCATGCCACATAATATTGATAATTCCATATTTGTCAAAAGTCTAATGCCCAAGGAGATTGGTGCATAGAGATGAATGCATAGAATGCATGGTTTGTACTTCGTCATTACATAATAATCATTTGATATCATAGAACATTGCTTATTCACTAAGGCTTATTGTAGTACTTTTAAACTATCGGACTTGATATCACTTGCAACATTTTTGATGGCATTTGCTGTGACTACATTTGTTCAAAAGTTGGGATTATGCATGGGTAATATACAAGGGAAGTGTGTTGGCATATGGGTATGATAATGCAATAATTAACTTTTCAACTAGTTACCATTTGCTACTCTAATATCAAGAAAATCATCTACATGCATGGTGGAATTAGAAGGTCAATCGATCATGTATAACAAATTGAAACTTTGCAATGCCCCATAACAATGGAAGCTAGCTTTGTTGTGTTTAATAATCATTATTTTTGATTGTGAGATTTTTGAATCAATATTAAATAACCTTTTATTGATCCAGAGTTTTTTTCCCTGATCATAGGGTTTTTGTAATGTAATATACCTATAATTGTTTATTGTTCATATTTCCCCATATTTCCTTAAGAATTTATGAAATTTATGATAAATTCACCATATGTTGTTTCAAGAAATAAAGATTGGTAAGTAAAACCCATTATAATACATCAATAAAGACATGAATAATATTTTTATTTACAAAACAATTATTTTTAATCCTTTTTAATGAACATATCAAATATACACAACAAATTTTAAATATAAATTCTCACTTAAGAAGTGAGTTGTAATAACTTTTACATATTCATATTAAATGTAAAATAAATATATAATAATTTTTTAATATAAAATATTTGGATATATTTTATATCTAGTTTATGAATACAATTTTGCAAATATAAGGGCACAATTAAGAATTTTTATATTTTTATATTTCAAATTTAGATTAATGTGTCATGACATCAATTCCAAGTAATGGATATTTTATATTTACAATCAAGAGAAAAGTCATTTTAGTTTATTTAAACTTTGTATGAGCATTGATTTAATATTCAGATAAAAATTTAAATAAATAAATATATATATATATATAGGATAAAATTTCAAACATAGTGATTTAAAAAATGAATTTCACTTATAAATACAAAAAATCAAGCAAGCCTACAGAGGTTTAGTGATTTTTTTTGACAATTTAAAAAAAAATTGCATATTATTTTTAGAGAAGGAAAAACATGTATTTCCAAAGTAAAATGTGTTCAAAGTCTTTTACCACTTTTGTGAAATCAAGTAATTGAAACAAATGGCTTTGCCATGAAAACATTGTCTTTCAAAATGTTTTACATGAAATCAATTTAATGGGTTTAGAGTTCATTAACCTTACAAAGAGGGGCCAAGCAAAAGAGAGGAAAAAAACCCTAAATGCAAAATTGCACCAAAGTGACATTGAACATTAATTCAAAGGCTTTTTTTTTGCCTTTAAAAAAAAAACTAAACTTTTTTGCTTCATAATTTAACAAATTTTGGGTCGCTTTGGCCCATCCCCCTCCCCCTTAAAAGCAACCAAACCTCCCCTTTCCCTCATGCCCCCTAAGAAAAAACCTTTCTTAACAAGAGAAGGAGTCCTTGCCACCAAACATTTTTTTAACCTCTTCTAAAATGGGGATGGAGAAGGAAAAAGAAAGAACCACCCAAAAAACACTTCATTCCACCCAAGAAACATTTCTTCAAAGAAAGAAAAAGAAATTTTCACATATAATCTTACATCATCCCACCCAACTTTAAAAAGTAGAAAAATTAAACTTTAATTTGTAACCTTGTCCATTAAAGGCCATTTTAGACAAGGGTCCAAGGAGTAGGGTCCAATGAAATTGAACATTCTTATTGGTCCAGAACTTTAAATTGATCCCAAGGCCTTTAGAGGAGGGTCCAAAACCAAGACAAATCAAATTGTGATTTATCTTACATGGCATCATTTTGGAAGGAAAACCAATTGGTTTGGATAAAAAAAAGGGTTAAAAGAAAACTCATGGTTTGGAGAACCAAAAATGTAAGTTAAGGTCTAATGTTGTTCATTTTTTTGGTTTTTTTCTCTTTTCCATTATTTTCTTTTACCCTTGTTCAAATTCTATGAAAATGAAAGACATGTTATGGATTGAAGACATTGTTGAGAACACTTCAGCTACCCCATTTTGGACCAACTCTAGAGTTGACATGGTTAGTTTTGTGAATTTTCACAAGGTGGTTGCTAGAAGGTATGCATTTTTAGCTTTTTAAAGTGCACAAAATGGAGGTGAATCAAAAAGTTGGGTGGAAAGTGAAGGGTTGAAGCACCAATTTTCACAAGTGGAAAGGGGTTTTGGATTTTCAAAAGATTCCTAAACTAGTTCCCATTCCAAATAAGAGAGCACTAAAGAAAAAGGTGGGTGTGCTAAAAGACAAAGATGAAGAAGGTGAAAAAGTTGGGAAAAAGTTGGGTGGATGGTGAAGTACTACATGGTAAATTTTGTCATCATGTAAATTTTGTCATCGTTCTCTAACAATAAAATTCAACTTTGAAACCCTAGTTGTGCATGTCAACACAATTTGATTATAGATCTGAAATTTATAACAAGTAAGAGAAAAAAAAAATTGCAAAAAATTGCATTCAAATTAGATTGATCATTCCAAATTTGTCCAATAACTGTTTGTTGCAATGCAATCACTCAATGCATGGACATAATAAAAACAAGAGTCACCAATATCTTGTGCCTATACTTATCCAATGTCTGTAAAAAAAAAAGAAAAAAAGAGAAAACCATGAAGGAAAGGAAGAAAAAAAGAGAAAAAATCAAAGGTTAACTTAATATTCTCACATGTCCATCACACATTATTGATATTGGACCTTCAAAATTAGACCCCAAGCATTTAAACACACTCATTGTGCCTTATGATTTTTACTTTTTTTAATGTGAAAAAAGATCCAATTCAAGGTTCAATTTGCTTCAAATTGGTTCCAAAGCTTTTGGTCCTTGGAACCATGTCTAAAGTGGCCCTGAGCTCACTTTTTATTCTTCATCTTCTATACTCGCTCAAAATGAGTTCCTACGATGCTTCAATAAGAAAGAAGCCAAAACAAAACAAAACAAAAAAATCAAAAATTCAATTTGAAAAATCATAATAAATTTGCAATTTTCTTGGGTTTAGGGTTTCCTTCCTCCAACATGTTCCCAATTCATGTTCTTAATGGTGTGTTCAATGTGTGTGCCTCACTTCTTGGGCCATGCCTTGGGGCAAGCACTTAGTATGGATTCACTTCCTTCAAAAGAAACTTGAACCTTATGGTCATACATAGGTTATTTCAAACATATCATCTATAACAAGAAGTACTTCTTTTAGAATTAACCTTAACCTTATTCAAAATTAACTAAGGTTACTCAAAATTAGGTTAAAGAGCTTAAAGAAACGAATATGAAGTTTCTTTTCCTTACTTAAAAATAACTAAGGTCATTCAAAAGCAGGTGAAAGAGCTCAAAGAAACAAATATGAATATGAAATCTCTTTTCCTTACTCAAAAATAACTAAGGTCACTCAAAATTAGTTTAAAGAGCTTGAAGAAAAGGATATGATGTCTCCTTTCATTACTCAAAATTAAGTTAATTAAGAGCTTATAAAGAAACGAATATGAAGTCTCGTTTCCTTACTCAAAAATAACTAAGGTCACTCCAAATTAGTTTAAAGAGCTTATAGAAAAGGATATGAAGTCTCCTTTCATTACTCAAAATTAAGTTAATTAAGAGCTTATAAAGAAACGAATATGAAGTCTCGTTTCCTTACTCAAAATTAACTAAGGCTACTCAAAATTAGGTTAATTAAGAGCTTAAAGAAAAGGGTATGAAGTCTCCTTTCCTCATTCAAAATTTAACTAAGGTTACTCAAAATCAGGTTAAAGAGTTTAAAAGAAAGGGATATGAAGTCTCTTTTCCATTACTCAAAATTAACTAAGGTTACTCAAAATTAGGTTAATTAAGAGCTTAAAGAAAGGGATATGAAGTCTCTTCTTCATTACTCAAAAATTAACTAAGGTTACTCAAAATTAGGTTAATCAAGAACTTAAAGAAAGAAAGGGATATGAAGTCTCTTCTTCATTACTCAAAATTAACTAAGGTTACTCAAAATTAGGTTAAATAAGAGCTTAAAGAAAGGGATATGAAGTCTCTTCTTCATTATTCAAAATTAACTAAGGTTACTCAAAATTAGGTTAATTAAGAGCTTAAAGAAAGGGATATGAAGTCTCTTCTTCATTACTCAAAATTAACTAAGGTTACTCAAAATTAGGTTAATTAAGAGCTTAAAGAAAGGGATATGAAGTCTCTTCTTCATTACTCAAAATTGACTAAGGTTACTCAAAATTAGGTTAATCAAGAACTTAAAGAAAGAAAGGGATATGAAGTCTCTTCTTCATTACTCAAAATTAACTAGGGTTACTCAAAATTAGGTTAATTAAGAGCTTAAAGGAAGAAAGGGATATGAAGTCTCTTCTTCATTACTCAAAATTGACTAAGGTTACTTAAAATTAGGTTAATTAAGAGCTTAAAGAAAGGGATAATGAAGTCTTTTTTTTTCCCTTAAGGAGTATTTCATAACCACCAGATGTGTCAAATGTAACTGCCATTGAAGCTCGTCTTTCAAAGAGACTAGGTTTACGCATGTGGGGTTTTCTTTCCCTTCTTCCTCCCCACCCACACCCACCAACATGATCCTGAATTTGGGATTTTGTACTCAATCCTTCCTTCCTTCCACTCACAAATTGATCCTCTTCTGCACCAAAATTACTACAAACTTGAGAAAGAGTTAGCAACAGATTATCATCTTCCTGGAACCCTAATCAAATCAAATGAAGTAGGTCTCCTTGTTTGTGTGTTTGGGCTTGTGCATCAAAACACCCCCCCACTAGGTTGCATGGGTTGTTTGATCTGCACTCTTGTTTTGGGTAGCTGAAGGAACCACCACCACCATCACCACCACCACTTCCACCACCATCATCATCATCATGATGTCTAGGAAAGTAGAGATTCAACTCTTGATTTGAATGAATAATGTGGAGGAGAAAATTTTGCCCCAACAACTGAAGTAAGTGAAAGCATGTTGTTGTGTTTGTGGAAGATTTGAAGTGTCAATGAAGGTATTGAGTAAGCTCTTCTTCTGTTCTATTGGGGCAACATGTTGCAACCCTAGGTGTGAAAAGCATTAGGGATGATGATGATGATGATGATGATGCTGATGATGGTGGGAGGATCAAGAAGGTTTTTGGGGGTTTTTTTTTTTCCCTCAACCTTAGGGATGATTTGGGTCACTATGAAAGAAGCTTCTGATGGTCAGACAGCTTTAATAGAAAGCTCACAGCAGCTGAAGAGCAAGGTGATTTGGGTAGTTAGATGAGGGTAATAAAGTTGCTATTGCAAAATGCTTCACCATGGTTGCACCACCACACTAGTGTCAAATTCCGGGAGAAACTGTTGCTGCTGCTACTGCTGCTGTTGCTGCATGAGAGAGGGATTCAAAGTCTATCATGGGAGGTAAGCAATCCTGCATCCATGATGCTCATGAACCCAGCACCGACCACACCGCCACCACCAATGTGCACAACAAGTGCAGCCATGATAGCTTCCCTGGTAGTGCAGATCAATCTTGCTTGGATCAACAAGCTGGTGGTGTTGATAGATCTGCCACCAAATTGCATCGGCGGCAGCAGTGGGCTGTGCAGGTACTTTTGTGAAATGTCAAAAAGAACTTGTATACTTGTGTGAATGGAAAATTCATTTGTGGTTTACAAGGGAAATTCTGTGAGGGAAGGTGACTGAAAATGAATGTAGAATTTTTTTTAAGCTCTCTAGAAATTATGGAATTGCATGCTGAGATCTTTTGATATATGAGAAATCGACCCACTATTTAATCAAAAGTGGGGGTCAACCTATCAACGAAGTCGAGGATCAACTACACAAAGGGACTCCTAAAAACTGTTGTTTTAGTGTCCTAAATTTGGTGCCCAATTTTGATTTTTTATGTTTGCATTTGTGGGTCTCAAGGACACTACAAAGTTTGCTGAGAATTCTCTCCACAAATCAATCAAAGACTCCATCAAATGCCAGCTTGAAACTTTAGTGTCATTCAAAGGATGTAAGTATGAAGATTGGCAGCAGCAAAATGGGAAGAGTGCAATTCTGGGCCTCCATAGTAACTGGATTGGCACCAACATTTTGGGTACATCCCGGCCATCTGATAAGCTGATCCAGGAGCACAACATCATTGCTCAGGTCACTGCCCTCTTATCTGTGTGTGTCTCTCTCTATGTGTTTGTGTGTATGTCTCTCCCCATGTGTCTCGGATGGATTATCATTTGCTTACACCCAAATTGATTTCAGGGATTCATAGAATGCCTATCATGTGATCATGACCCATTTTGTTGAAATTCAATGGCTACTTGTGTAATTTTTATTTTGGTCCAGTTCAAGCGTTGTGGAATAAGCTGCATCTTCAATCTTCAAGTTCCAGGAGAGCATGCCAATTGTGGGCCTGGAGTGAAGAACTCCAGTGGCTTCTCGTATACACCCGAGATCTTGATGGAAAACAATTGTGTGTAACCAACCCCCCACCCAAACTCTGTCTGTCTCACCCACTGCATTTCATTCTTTGACATCTCTCTGCATACATCTGGTTTTATTATTTAAGAGAGTTGGTTTGTCAGACTGATGAAAGCTACTTAACAGTATCTGATCCACACAAGAAAAAACCGACAATGCACCCAACATTGAACAGATGAAGATAAAACAAAGTCAGTCCATCCTGGTGCAATTCATGTTCACCTCCAGAGAGTATTTAACCTCAGTCAGTTCAGGTATTTACATTTCATGAAGCTCCAGAGAGAGAGTTGATTAGCTCCTGAGATTGAAAGAGGGGGAAAGAGGGTGATAAATTGCAGTGTACTATTACAACTATCCGTGGAGGGACATGCATTGCCCCAGCATGACATTCACCCTTGACATCTGCCAAGTCATGATTTCTCACATTTCTAAGGGAGAAAAGGTACCTACTACCCACCCACCTGATCAATCTTCTGGTCACTGCCATTGATCAATAAGTCCAAAAAAAATTATGTTTGATGTTTGTGATGCAAACTGGATCAAAAGGTGCAATTGGGTGATCCAAACATTAGTTTGCTTCAAATGTTGTGGTCTCTCTTTCACTGCATGCTCCAAAGCTTGTTGTTGCATTGTTGTTGTGTCTCTGATGAAATAATGAATATGTTGAGAAAATTGGAGCATCGATCAACTAGCTGGTTGATGGATGTGGTGGGCTGGCCAGGGGTTCCTTGGTGGGATTGGATATGGTTTTGAATCTGGGGGTTTTCTTGGGGAGAATTTTGCAGGTTGCAGTGCACTGTCATTCAGGGCTGGGTGAGCATGCATCATTTCTGAGCCTGTTACGACCACTGCCCACCATGCTCTCGCCCCACCTTCCTCTTCCTCTAGTCCACTATCCCTCTTTGCCTTTTGCCACCTCTGAAGTCTGTTGCTACAGTGTCTGTTGTCTTAAGGTCTCGAAATCTGCAAGTCCATTTCTAAGAAAAAAAATGCACCAAGAAAAACTTAGCTGCAGATGATGTGAAGTGATGATGATATATCATTGTTACTACAAATCCACGTGGACATAATTTCTTATAAAGATTGCATGTAGAAGAAACACTAAAGGATTCCTAGAAAGAGACATTGGTGATGTATAGAGAGAAGGGCAGGGTGAGAGGCCCTTCCTTGTTTTGAGGTGCCTAAATATATGCATGAGGGCAGTACCCCAAGTGACAGGCACCAAAAAACAAGGAAGGGCCAGCAGCCCTACCCTTCTCCAGTGTAAAAACCTGCCCTCATTTTCATGGGATGTGTGCTTCCACTGTGGAAGATATCTTGCAGTTTGTAAGATCCCAGAAGATCGTCGCTGACTTCTTGTACCTGACAATGGTTGTCTAAATACACTAGAAAATTTAGGTTAGGTTTCTACGATGAGAATAACGTCCAGGAGCATGACTTACTTACTTAACCAAATTGGGTTGCAAATTGAACTGTGGTGGTGTGTTTTTGTTGAACTTAGTTCAAAATCATGTCTGATTAGTGTGTTCTTGTTATGGTGGGGTTCAGGCCGCACTGGCCTCGTTATTGCTTGCTATCTTGTGTACACCAACCAATGCAAAGGCGCTCAAGAGGTACATACAAACAACGATCTCACATAATATCAACTCACATGCACTTGTATGTCAATCCATGATTGATGTAGATATTACTTGATCGAGTTAATCATGTGAGTTAATCATGTATCTTGTCCACGAATTCTGCACTACCCTATGATTTTACATGTCTTGAACAGCTAACATGCAACTGGTTTGCAACTTTATGCATAGGGCAAGGGAACATCTTTGAAGGCTCTGCCTGGATTTGATGGCCCAGCAAAGGATGATAGTCCGAGGTTGGGCTCAAGAATCCAAGAAGAGCCAAAAAGTTGTTCATTACCCTACGGAAAAAAAAACAAACTTTTCAAATTTGAGGGACCTTACAAAAGTGGAAGATACGTTGTTTTGGGATCTTCCACTTTTGTTTGTATGAGGAAGCTTACAAAAGTGGAAGATATGTTGTTGTTTTGGGACCTTCCACTTTTGTAAGGTCCCTCAAATTTCTAATCAGTGAGAGACTTGAAAGCTCCAAAGGTAATATGACTATAATCTCCTAAACAAATACCTTACTCATATCATTTTCATAGAAATGTAAATAACGTCCTTGAGGGTTGTGACTTGCAGGCAGTGCAAATCGTGCGTGACTATAGGTGTGTAAATTTTGATCACCCCCAAAGCCAAAGTTCATTGATGCCTGTGCACAAATTGTAGTAACCTAACCTCAAAGGTGATTTAGATGAGGGATGTGACTCTAATCTTTTCCATGCTAACAAAACTCTTAGGTTTTTGATTTGTACCCTTACTCTCGGATTCCTTAAGGTCTCTTAAGCCATTCTTGATCCAACCCTTAGATATTGTAAAGAAAGTTGGGTTAATTTTCATTTTCATTTTTTGCAGGCCAGGATCGTTGCAAACCCATCATCAAGTGCATCATGTGAAGAATTTTGAGGATTGGTTGAATGATGTGCGAATGATATATGGACAGCCCAAGCAATACTACACTACGAACAGTCAAGACTTGAGGGGAATCATGATCAGGCAAAACAAGCTTTTGCACGGTCAAGAAGCAAGAGACCTGCGATACATACCCAAGGTATAATACCCAGGGGTGAAAGTCCCGCAAAGCTATAGGTACTCTATATTGATTCTTTATACAATATCCCTTTCATTGGTAGACAAGGTCAACAAATTTTTTGTATAGTTAGCCTTTGAATGCTCTAGTAGAAGTATGCTAAACCTCTGATGAAGAAAAGGATGCAAGAATTGGAAAATCGCCGCCCCTCTTTGGTCTCAAGTCCTGTTTTTGAGATGCTAGTTCATCCTTTGAGAAAAGGGCATTAGGGTTGAGTTGGTGTCTCAAAAGCAAGAAGGGACTGAATGGAACCCCTTCTCATATGTAATGTATTTGTTGAGCATGAATTAGTTGAATTTGCCACCCCAGATCATAATTTCGTGGAATAACCTTGCCTTGCCAATTATGTTGGTTGCGTTGCCTAGCTCGCCTTTAGGGGCTCACATGGTACGTTACCCAACATAATGGGCAAGGCTTGACCATTCCAATGGTACAAAGTCCTACCACAAAAGCAAGCAATAGAGAGAATTTAGTCCTTGAAAGCCTAAAATCAGCAAGTGTTAGACTGTGTTGTCCATGGCAGATAGTGTTTTGGATAATCAATGTCCTCATTGCTAGGACAAATTATGAGACGACAAAGCGGGAAACGATTGCAGTTGCATTCATGACCGAACTGGCTTCTGAATTCAAAACTGTGAAGGATTTAGAGTTCATACAAAGTGTTGCAGAAGCCAAGGTGAAAAGGCAACCCCTTGGGCCCTCACCCATCTTTTTGAAAAACCTCCACAAAACCCCTAATCATATGACATGTTGACTAAAGTAGCTAGGTAACAAAAACATTGACATTTTCTTGTTATACTAGGCCCACATTCCAGGTGTGGATGGATCTATTATTACATTATATTATTTAGCTCATGGTGATGTTGTAATGTGAGGTTCCGGGGATGATGAATGGATCATAGTCTTCCTACAAACTAAGAAGCTTGTTGCTAACTAATTTTTTGTTTCAAGACTAGGGGAAGAGTTACAAAAAAAATGGGCATTTAAAAATGTGACAAAATATTGGTGCAATTTTGGTGATAATTGCAGGATCGAGTGAATGCTGGTAAATGGGATGGTGTGGAGCGTTTAGACACACAATTGCTAGTGCATCTTTTGATTGATTGGATCCGCCTTTTACAGGTGTGTGTGTCTTCCTTCCCCATGCTAACGCATTCAAACATCTTTGTTTTCAAAGGGTGATCATCTGAACTAGAATGCTCTCCAAAAAGGCAAGTAAAGAAATGTGATTAGCTTTGATTGGCTAGTCACAATGCTTGTTCCATGCTGTGGCATTTATTTACTGAAAATTTCTAAAAGCTCTCTCTGGCCATGCAATTTCATATGGGTCTATGTCAAAAGGTCATAAGTCCAATTGAATTCTAGAGGAAATCTGTGTAAAATAAGTTTGGGTCTGTGAGTTTTTAGTCATCAGGCAAAAGGACCATGCTCTTGAATTGTTGGATTGACAAGTACCAATTACAGTGCTCCAACTTCACAAGTTATAGTTGTAAATGAATATGAGGGACCAGTTTCATTTTGTGATGGGAATGTTGAGCAATTTCATATGGTTTAATTTACTATGAGAGTTGAGAGGTTCATTCATTCGTCATAATAATTTTTTTTCCAGGAACCAATAGTTCCAGATACAGTTCTGTCTTGGGCTTTAGGACGTGGAGAAATTGAGGGAGCGATCAAGGAGTTGTCAAAGAGTGGTCGATGTGCTCTTGCCACCATCCAGATCTTAGCCTGTTTTATGTTCCAGGTAACCTTTCTCTCTGTTTGATTGTGAATACCCAACTCACTACCCCACTGTAAAATATTTACTATCAAATATGGTGCCTCAAAAGATTATGTATGTGAGTGAATCCATCTTGATACCCATTCTCCAAAATTTGAACAAACTTCCAAAGGAACAGAATTGAAAAACCCTTGACTCTGCAAATCCAAATTGCACACAACCAAATTGGTGAGAAGTGTCACATTATTCAATGTTTCAAATTCAAAATAAACCCATAAGATTCAAGCCAACAGGACTCTGCCATTGGTCTCTTATCAACAATAACCGTATTGGGTGAACATTTCTTGGTCACCAGATTGGAGATTCAATTCAGTGCTGATTTTGTGCGGATGGATGGATGGGTATATCATGGGGGGTCAGTAGATAGTACCAGTTAAGCCCAGCCTGATTCGGCAACTGTACAGTGGACTGGCTCATGTATTGCTGCACAGATCTGGCTTCGAGAACCCGAAACAAAAAGGATTGGTCTTCCATGTCAATAGCATTCACAACCCCCCAATGTTGCCAGGCAGCAGCAGCAACAGCATAGTATATCCTCCACCCACACAGTTCCAGCAGAATCAGCATCCCATGTCAAGTACCAACATCAAGGTCCATGACTCGCCTTCTTTTTCATGGAGAAAGCGTTCTTCTTTGGTTTCAGGAAGGCAATTCAGCCCATACAATGCCTTTAGGCCCTCACACTTGGAAACAGAATATGGGTTGTTATTGGAAGCTTCAGCTCGGTATTGGATCAAGGAGAAGAAGAAGAAGAAGGCAATTGGATCTGAGGTGGTGGCAGCACAACAACAGCGTCTTCTTCTTTTGGCTACCAAGAATGAAGCCACAGACAACTTTTCTGATGGCACCACCATTGATCAAGATAGAATCACCATGGCCACTACTGCTACTACACTCTTGGACACTGTTGCAGCAACTGGAGGAGTTACAAAGAAGCTCAAAGAAGCTGGAGCTCACACTAATCATTTAACCCTTTCTGAGGATCTGTGGTTACATGAGCGTTTGAGCTTGCAATTTGATTCCAGCAGTTTATTAAACTTGCAGGTGAGCTCTCCAGATTCTGCAACATCAGCAAGCTCCAATTCTAGTAGTACTACCACTGGGATAGCTCGCAACCAGTTCATGTCTATTAGTAGCCAATTTATGCCTGGAACATCATCAATATCAGTAGCAGATATTGCAACCATAGGTGGTGGTGGCGGCACTAGTAGTTCTCCTCCTCTTATGAAAAACCCAACTACATTAAATTTGCCTGCGAAAACCCTCAATCTCTCAATGCCACTGTATAGAAGCCTTTGTGGAGAAGACCGATTTGAATTGGAGACTGATGAGCATCAGCATCATCTTCTTCTTCACTCGGTATTTCCTCACGATCACCATGACCATCAACAAATGTGGATTGGCTTGCACTTGACCCCAGTGCCATCAGCTTGTAGAGCTCAATTAAGGCCCATTGCTTCTGGGGCCTGGGGCCCTTAGGAAGGAGGGTTCCCTAAACCCTAAATCTCAACCCTAAACCTAATGTTGTAGACTGGGATGGCATAGCAACCGGACTCAAAAAATGCCCAGTCTTTTCCAACTTCCAATGCAAACTATACTAATGAAGTTTGGAGGCGGAAATCTAGGCACCAAATGATGGTGTGCATTCTTGATGATTTTGGCCTCTTGGATACAAAGGCTATACCTTTTGTTATTTGGTTTGGGATATAAGCAAACTTGGCTCAAATGGGTTGGGGTTAAAAGTTCAAAGTTAAGGGATTTGGAAAGTTTAGGGTATATGTTTAGGGTTTTGGAAAGATTAAGATTCAAGGTTTAAGGTTTTGATCAATTAGTCTTCTTGCTATCTCGGATTCTATATGGCCATCATATAGTAGTCTATTTGTGCATATTGTAGTAGATTATTGTTTTTGGTAATTGCAAAGCTTTTCCAATTATTCTTTGTGCATATCATTTTCATGTCCTTTATATGTGGTTGTGTGTTGTTGAATGGTGTCACTCACTAATTCATGCATTAACAATGGAAGTTAGTAGAAGCGTGCCCCATTGTCTTACAATTTGGATATGTTTTTTCCAATTTTTGTACTTTGAGAATAGAGTTTGTAATGAGCCTATTTGTAAAGATTGCATGTACTTAAACTACAATACCAATAAATATACTAACAATTGTGTGATGAACAATGGACTTTAATGTAATCAAAGGTAATATTAACATTCATAATAATGTTGTTCCAATCAATCACTAGAGGTCAACTCACACTTGTTAGTAACACAAGTGATAACTTAATAGTTTGCAATCTCTATTCATATATAACGTGGTTTTTAAAAACATAGCATACATGGCATGGTAGCATGGCAAACTTTCAATAGTGTTATTATTGAATGATAATGTAAATTGTAAATTATTAACAAGTTAATAAAATCTTCAAATTATGTACATTCACATGTCTATCATAATTGGTATCTTATTAGTTTTGCACCTAGGATGGTTGACTACTAATCCATTGTCAAACTTATTTTTAGCATGACTTTATTTTAGTTTGGCACTTGTTTAAATTGTTTTATTGCATGCTCAAATTTCATGTTGTGTGAGCTGTTCATGGCGCACATGTAAACCTTCATTTGCACAAATAAATTCTCTTCACACGTTTTAACATAATTTTGGGCAATTAATAATACAAATTCTTAGTCACAACAACAAGGATTGTAGGGAGAAGGAGAGGTTGGGGATGAATGTGGATGCTAGCTTATCAAAAAAAATCAAAAGTAGGTGTAACATCATGTGGAATAGATACAATGCTAGGAGCAACTACAACACCAAACATAAATGTTAAACGTTGACACCAAAGACAAGGTTATTGGGAACATTCAACAATCTTGTCATTAATTCAATGCAAGAAATTGGAGCACATAGCTACAAAAGAATTGGCCAAATTGCATTCTCACATGGTACTTATCACACAAAAGTGGGATAAAATCATTGATGAATTGTAAAAGATAAAAAAATTGAAAATCATTTGCAACAAAAATGTGCAAAGGTAAATAAAATAGTTTGAATTTTGACTACAAGAAAGTCTTAGGTTATCAAGTGGGGACCAATCACCACACTTCATTATGAGATTTGTTTGTAAAAAATCGCAATTTCTAAAACAATTCAAATTCTACAACACTATTCAACCATTTCATAAAAAGAAAACAATCAACACACTTGGATATGTGATAGATGTTCAAGTTAAGGGTAATGCAATTTACATGCCACCAAGTGCACATGATTAGAAGATAAATTCATATTTTAGATATTGATGATGCAAGAATTTTTGAGAAATAATTACATGCTTAAAAAAAATGAAAATGATGAATTACAACTTACAAATGCATGAGTACAAAGGTTTTGTGGGAATTTCATAAACCTAGATGATTATTTGTAGTTCAACCAACTTGGCAATCAACACTACAATTTTGTCAATCTTGTGAATGCTACATTAATTACAACATCTACAAGTCATCCAATAACACCAATAGCACATGTAGCACATGCATTAAATGTAAGAAATCAAACATCTTCTTTTCAATCATTGAAACTTCAAACAAGAACATCAAATCCATCATTGACATTATGGAATGCATGAATGTCACACAATTCAAAATTGAAAAATGTTGTGATAAAGTCTAATCACACATAACTAGGAATAGAATTGTAGTATTTCAAAGTTAGAGACAAGAAAATTCATCAAGGACCAACAAAAATTTGGTTAATGTTTTAGCAAATTTGAGTTCAACAATGTGCCATGCATTCATTCAAGACAAAGTATAGATGATTCCACTTGTGGACCTACTTTTAGATTTTTTCAAAGATTCAAATCTAGAAGCTACCAACATACATCTAGTAAGTGATGGCAACAACAATGAAAAACACATTTAAAAAAACAATGATACATATATGAAAAATTACAAACCTTTGAATTCAATGTCTTGAAGCTTGTTGCATGTGCATTCTAGCTACAAAAAACAAAGTCATAATCTATTCATCACTTTGTAAAGGAATTTATTCAATTTCAACATCAAAGTTTACATTTTGTTGTTCCACACCTCTCTTTGCACCTTGCTATGGTCAATAAAAAACCTGCATCATATCAAATATTGCACTTGCAAAACCACTTCAAGAATTGCACCAAATGAACGAACTTTAATCAACCCATTACAAATAACACAAGGAGTATAGCTAAAGCATATAGCTTGGAACACAAGGAAAAATATGAAATCCTAACAAGGATCTATTCCCAAACACAAAGTGCATTAAATATAACATAGCAAAATTATGAAATGATAAAATTAAATATATGTAGTTCAAGCACAATGAAATTATGAAAACAAAGCTTGAAGATCCATTGCTAGTTGCAATGAACGTCAAAGAAGGAACAACATTCAACACCAATCCTAACCATAATGGGCATTAAAGAAAGCAAATGCTCCAAAATTATTTAAGCAAAATGAAAGCTTTTAGAATGATGATACATCATCTATGCTTCTAAAATGATGGTGTAATGTCATGCATGTAATGATAGTAAAACTTTTGGCCAAGAAGATCCATCATGAATTTAAAAAAATGACACACAATAATAAGGACAATAGAAATAGGGTAGAAAATAGGGTTTATCATTTTTAGGTACTCATAAATGATAGTAGCCTAAATGGTTGCTAGTAGCTAAATATTAACCTAATTAGATATGTCATGTGTGGATAAAAATAATGAATGATTGATTAATTAAAACATGAAAATGAATTAAAGACTTCTGAGTCAAATTAATAATTGTTTTATCTACTAATTAACTATAATTTTAGGTTATAATAAGTGTGAATCAACTTTTAGTCTAGTTGTGGAAAAGGAATTTAGCTTGTATTATCCCATAAACAAAACCTATAAATCCTTTTAGCTTAATAAGTCATAGCTTAAATTGTAATTCATCCATGGGCTTTAAGTTAGTTTCACATTGCAAAGCCCTGTATATACATAAACAAGGATGAAAATCATGTTCCTTTTAGTTCTTAATAAAGTTTGTTTGAAAAGGAAAAAAAAAAGACAATATTTTTGTATTGCTTATAATCTAAAGACTTGTGGATTTAAAGTCTTTTGCCTTAAAGTGATAAGGAACATAAGAAATTCAAGTCCTTAATCATATGGTGTCCACAAGCAAAAAAGTGGCCACCATGTGAGAAGATCTTTGAACCCTAATCCAAGGATGTTGATCTTATCATCACTTCATATATGAACAATTTAACACACTACCTACTCAATAACCTTTTGTATAACATCAATTTATTTGGCATACAATATGCCAAACTCCATCCAATTTTCAACATTATGTTTATGAAAATTTCATTTTTGAAATTTATCACATGTAATTGAACATATGAATAGATTTTGGTTATGGTTCAAATTGACCACATAAACCCAAGTATGGGTAAATGAATCATTGGATGAACTTCAACAACATGGATGAAATTGAAGTTCAAGAATGAGATTAAACGTGAGGGGAAAACTAACACACGAGGGATGAAATTGATGAGACAAATAAAAACCTATCACATGGATGAAGTTACATTCATGAAATTTATCACACAAATCAAATTGCACATGAATGAAAATGAATTTCATAAATGAAAATTAAAGCATCAATGAAGTTGATAATACGGATGATAAAAAGAAACCTTATGGATGAAAATTGAAATGAAAAAAATTAAGGTGATCAAATAATGAAGTTCTGCAACATGGATGAAATTACATTTATGGATGAAAATGATCATCATCCATATTCATCTAGCTAGTTGTGTGAAGCCTCCCTTCTCTAAACCTACCCTTTTGCTTGCAAATCAAGAAGTTAAAAGGTAGTAATTACTAAATTACCTTCAACCTATTTGAATTACTCTTTGTGCACATTATTTCACATGTGGAAGAATATGGTCCAAAAACATGAATATGTGAAAACTTGATTTTATTTTATTTTATTTTTTTTCCACTTCTATCTGTGAATTTATTTTTGGGCAAATTTAGTTTTAATTTTGTCCCTTTTCCCTTCCTAATTTGTTGAAATGGGATTAGAGTTGACATGTATACGTTGTTTATACTTATCGTACTATACATGCCATTTCAACACATGTTTGTCAAATACGTAATTAAAAAATTGAATATCCCATGTCCAAAAAGGAATATTCCAAAAATATTCCCACTTTTCCTTCACATGATTTTGTTCTTTGAAAATGGTACCTTTTGAAAATTTCAACATTTATACAAATAAATAGTTCAATTGATAATTTAATTAAAGCGCATTACCCAATTAAAATATGGGTCAAATGTTGTGACCTTATGAGCGATATATATATATATATATATATATTTGCATTATCACTAGCATCTCAAGAGGGATTTAAAATTAAATCGTGACAAATTTTTAGAACCTTTCTAAATATTAAAAAAAACTAGTTAAAAAAGTGCTACCAAACCAAAATGAAAATGAAAATGTGGCAAAAAGTTTTTCAATTTTATTTTCAAAATTTGGTGATTTTTTCAAATAAATTGTGAATGTTGCAACATGATATTTTATTTTATTTTCATTTTTCACATTTTGGCGAAATTTTGCACCAAAAAAATAATATTGTACGTTTTTTTTTTTTTTTTTTTTTTTTTAAAATTTTTTTTTTTTTTTTGTTTTTTCACTTAAGGGTCTAATGATTGGAGTAGAATTTGTGACAGATAAGGATACACGTCAACCATTGAGT
>Ga0116227_10005950_pt1 | contig 25142 bp, 26 predicted proteins | sample S1TSphgellanicum_FD_89693 | JGI IMG/M metagenome (GOLD analysis project Ga0116227, IMG submission 89693) | Host-associated microbial communities from peat moss isolated from Minnesota, USA - S1T2_Fb - Sphagnum magellanicum MG | ecosystem: Host-associated > Plants > Peat moss > Unclassified... | reverse complement strand
TTTTTTTTTTTTTTTTTTTTTTTTTTTTTTTTTTTTTTTTTTTTCCTTGCCGTATTTTGTGTTACCTTGGGATGGGCCCTTACGAGAGTCCTTGCATTGTTACCTTGGAAAGGATTTGGTAAGAGGGGTCCGTTGGGGGCGCAATTCCATTATTTTGTGGTAGCTAAAGCCCAAGGCCCATGGGGCCGCCGTACTGGAATAAGGGCCCACACGAGGTAGAGTTGAGTGTGAGCCTGGATGAGAAGGGGGAATTTAAAAAATAAAAAATAAAAAAATCGATAAATGCATTCCAGATCAAAATAGAAAATAGAAATCTGTTTTATGCGGCGCAAAAAAAATTCCCTAGTAAGAACCGTCGGATATTAAACAAACTGCTGGGTTTTTTTAAAGCCAAACAGCGGTGAGAACGTGGGCCGATGCGCTTAAGAACCTCCGGTTATCACTCCCGCGCACACCCGTGCTGCACTCCGGGTTTGATTCGCAGCCCCGGCAGCTTTTGGCAGTCTGGTCAAACTCCGGCTGATGCGGGGCACTGAAGACCCTCCGGATATTACAACACGGGAATGATATATCCGGATTGATTCGCACGCCCCGGCAGCTTTTGGCAGTGTGGTCAAGCTTGGCTGCTACAGCGCACCAAAGAACTTCCGGTTATGAGAAAGCACAGAGAGTTGCGTTCCGTGTTAGTTCAGCGACGGGCACTTGTGGAAGCGGTCAAGTGGGGCAGAACCTCCGGGTATAAACCACATCATAGAGGCGCGCATTCCCGGATTCCTGCCCGGATTCCTGCGACCGACGACGATTCACAGACTGCCATTTTGGGCGGGTACCTGGGGGGTGGTAAAATTCGGGCTGATGCGGGAATAAAGAACCTCCGGGTACATGCGGACATATTCATCTCCGGATTCTACCGATGGTCCTTCGTCTTCGTCTTCGTCTTCTTCTTCTTTCCGTCTTTCCTGCTTGCTTTTCTTACTTCCTTGCTTCCTTCTTTTTGGTGGTTTGCTTGTTTGTTTGTTTTTACTTCCACGAGGTGCTGTTGAGGAGAGGCGGGTAATAGCCGCATCCCCTCTGCTGTGGCGATGCTCTTGTTTCCCGCTTGGATCTAGACAAGGAGCAGCTGTTCTTCTTCCACCGTGAGGTCGAGCAGCTGGTTGTTGTTGTTGTTCTTCTTCTTCTTTTCCGATTGTGAGGTCGAGCAGCTGATTCTTTCGACTGTGTGTGGCTGGAAACCAAGAGATTGCAATTCCAAGAGATTGCAAACAAAAAAGGCTGAAGATCAAAGAAACCAAGACAGAAGGGAGCGGGGAAAAAAAAGGAAACACAAAGCAAAAGCTAGAACTAATACTCGTTGCAAAGCGAGCTGAGGCGGGACGGGGTGATTAAGAAGAGGTTTTGATGATGCGGTCCGCGTAGTTGTAGTGGAGAAATGGATGCTTAAAACTGGAGCAGCTTCTGAGCTTGCAGTGCGTGGATGTTAGTCTAGAGGCCGGATGATGGCATACCTTGCTAGCTAGCTACTGCCGGTATCTACCAGCAGCAGCCGCAGCGCTTGACTCCTTTCTTCTTCTGTTGTGTTGTGTGAGCGGAGCAGATGAATCATGGAGAAGATGTGTTTGAGATGTGGGAAAAAAAGAAAGATCTCACTCATGTGTAGCAGCCGGGGATTTGCTTGGAGTACGTAAGGGTTGTTCCCTTGTGGAACTCGAATAGGAAGAGGGCACTTCTTGTAGTTTTGCTGTTGTTTTTGTTGTTTCTTCTTATTCGTCTTCCTTTTATGCTTTTATCGTTCTTCCTTTGGAGATGCTGGTGACGAGTATTCATCATTCTCAGTTTGTAGAAGAAGAAGAAGAAGAATAGGACTAGGTTAGCGTGGAATTATTAGTTTCTTTTTTGGCTGATGTTTGTGGAAGTACACTCTTGAAGAAGAACAACAACAAGAGCGAGCGAGGCAGCCAGCGGCTTCTTCATCATCGGCAGCCAATAGCGGAGGAGTGCGGAAGAAAATCACAAGAAAGAAAGAAAGAAAGAACGAAGATGTTTCATGATTTGAAACGCCCTGTGACCATCCATTCCATGGACGGCCAGAATAAGAAGTTCGTTAGGTACTCATTGCGACCCTCGCTATCATCTGCCGTCCTCTCTTTTGAATTTTGGAGGAGGATCTGTGCTCATCTTGTTTGTTTCTTCTTATTTTGCTTCTTCTTCTCCTGTTTGGGTTTTTTCTTGTTTCTTCTTCTTCTCCTGTTAAGTTTGTTCTTGTTCTTTCTTCTTCTCCTGGTGTTAGGTTTTTTTCCCAAATTTGTAGTCAAGGAATTTTTTTTCCTTGTTTTGTGATCCTGATGCTCCTTTGCTGGCTGATAATAGCAGGTTTTTCAACGAGTATGACTCTGAGAGATCATTAGGGTCTGAAAGTGAGTCAAGGAAACCGCTTCGTGTGGAAGGACTGGAAAGTTCATCATCCTCAGTCTTCCAATGGGGATGGCAGAAGGGCTCAAGAGGGCTTAGGAGTGTAGGGAGATCATTACGCCTCGGTTCTTCAAGGGTTTACTCGGAGGATTTTGATGGTGGATCCCAGATCAAGATACTCGATCCACGCAGCCGATTTTGCCAACAGTGGAACAAGTTTTTTGTTCTCTCGTGTTTAGTTGCTATTTTCGTAGATCCCCTCTTCTATTTCCTTCCAGTTGTTGATACTTCACAAGCTGTTGGTGGTGTCGGAACATGCATCAGAATCTCCAGGAAACTGGCTATATCAGTAACAGTCTTTCGCACCACCACCGATTTTCTCTACTTGATTCACATGGCTCTTCAATTCCGCACAGCATTCATTGCACCTTCATCTCGGGTATTTGGCCGAGGCGAGCTTGTGGTGGATCCCCATCAAATTGCTATTCGGTACTTGAAGAAGGATTTTTGGCTGGACTTTGTGGCCCTACTACCTCTTCCCCAGGTACTACTACACAATGACTTTTGACTTTAGGAGAGCAGTTTTTTCTACTCTAGAGAGGGTTGGGGTGGATGGCTGTTTATAATTTCCATGTGATTGACTGAGGCACAAGTTTACATGTCCTAACCCTGTCAAATTGTTCATTGGGTGTTGGAATGCAGCTGGTTATATGGATCATTACACCGAGAATGGTTGGCAAAACTGCACTTGCCACCAAGAACATTCTAGGCTTCATTGTCTTTTTCCAGTATCTTCCCCGCCTGTTTCGAATCTTCCCTTTGACATCTCAAATGGTTAGGAATACAGGGGTGCTGCTGGAAACTGCTTGGGCAGGCGCTGCTTTTAATTTACTGCTGTATTTACTTGCCAGCCATGTAAGTCCTCTTCTGTTCTCTCACCCATTTCCCCAGGTAGACATGAGTCGTAAAAAATCACAGAAATTGTATGATGGAGGAATTATTACATACAGGATGAGAGACTCATCATCTGACAGCATCCTACCTGCAGGTAGTAGGAGCATGCTGGTACTTGCTGGCAGTTGATCGCCAAGTCACATGCTGGAAGAATTTATGCCCAAACGAGGCCAATTGTACCGATGCATTCTTTGATTGTAGTTCACTTCATCCATCGTATCTTCTTGCTGCTAATCGGGCTAGTTGGATGAGCATTACAAATATCAGCACTAATTGTGATACAGCCAACAACAACAACTACTTCAACTTCGGTATCTATGTAGATGCTCTTAATTACAACATAACGACATCATCCATAGAGTTCATGGAGAAGTACTTTTATTGTGTGTGGATGGGTTTGTTGAGCTTGAGGTGAGTAGTACCTTGCCATTTCTTAGTAGAGCAGCTGTTGTTATAATTGATTGAGCTAGTTTTCATGCTTTGGAGTGTTGCCTTTGCCATCAGCAGGTGATTGGTTGATCAGTCTCCAATTTCTGACTTTGGTGTTATTTGGGCTCAATTGTCTCTGCAGTTCCCTGACACAAACCTGGTCAGTGAGCACCTATATATGGGAAATCATCTTCACTATCTGTATCATCATTGTGGGCTTGCTCCTCTTTGCCTTCCTTATTGGGAATATGCAGGTGAGCTACCAATCTCGGTCTGTTTCATTTTGCATGATGTTTTCTTTTTAGGGAGCTGTTAACTTTTGCATTGTGACTGTAATGTACATAACAAGTTTGGACAGACTTGTGAGAGGAAAAAAGGGATTGCCTACTGGAGGGAGTCACCCACATGTTGCTGACAGAGCACCATAAATGTTGTTTGCTGTTGTTTGCTAGACGTATCTACAATCTCTTACACTGAGGCTTGAAGAGATGAGAGTAAAAAGACGTGACACAGAGCAGTGGATGAAGCATCGACAACTACCCCGTGAGATAGTGGAGCGTGTCCGGCGTTTTGACCAGTACAAGTGGGTGGCAACCCGGGGAGTAGATGAAGAGGTCCTTGTGCAGAGCCTCCCATTGGATCTTCGGCGAGATATTAAACGCCATCTGTGTTTGGATCTTGTCCGACGGGTATGCTTGATTTCTTTTGGTGGTTGTTATGGTTATGGCACTCTAGTTCTCATCTTGGTGTCCCCTCCCCAGGGCATTTTCTCTATCTGGTTTCCTCAATTTAGCTTGTTGGAGTACTTTTCATACTTATGGGACAATGTTTTGTTTGTCCTTGTATTGTTCAGGTTCCATTGTTTGATCAAATGGATGATAGTCTCTTGGATGCTATGTGTGAGCGGTTAAAGCCTGCTCTCAACACAGAGGGCACATACATAGTCCGTGAGGGAGATCCAGTGAATGAAATGCTGTTCATCATCAGGGGCAAATTGGAGAGTGCAACAACAAATGGTGGTCGTACTGGCTTTTTGAATGTTGGGACTCTTGGACCAGGAGATTTCTGTGGAGAGGAGCTGCTTACATGGGCTCTTGATCCCAAGCCTAGCAGTAATCTTCCTACCTCTACTCGTACCGTGAAGGCATTGGTGGAGGTGGAAGCCTTTGCGCTGTTTGCTGAGGATCTCAAGTTTGTGGCTGGTCAGTTCCGGCGCTTGCATAGCAAGCAATTGCAGCATACGTTCAGGTTTCTGCTTTTGATCTCTCCATTTGTGGACCTTGTTAAGCTTTCACATTTCCAATCTGGGTAAGATAAGGGCAGTCTCTATTGTGGAGACTGTTGAGAGACTGCCTGCCTCGCATTTAGAATGTTGAGTTCCTGATATAAAGCTACCCCATTTACTCATCATTCTTTATCACCCATGTCAAAGATGCAAGCTGCCTTATTCTTCCATCATAACTGGTTGTTTTCTTTTGCTGCAGGTACTATTCACATCAGTGGCGTACTTGGGCAGCGTGCTTTGTCCAGGCTGCATGGCGACGCTACTGCAGACGCAAGATTGCAGAGCTGCGGCGCAAGGAAGAAGACCTGAATCTGCAGGCAGCAATTGCTGGGGCTGATGCAATGCTTACCAAGCCAAGCCTTGGAGCCACATTAAAGGCTCATCGCTTTGCCTCAAATGCAATGCAAGGAGTTCAAAGGCTACGGACCATGCATGCGGCAGAGATGACACGCATATCCAACATTCCTAAGCCCACTGAACCTGATTTCTCTCTTGAGTAGGTGGGCTCTTGGTCTATCAGGGTTTGTAAGATATGTTCTCAATAACTTGCTGCAAATCCAATCCACAGACTGTGATCTGAGTTGTCTGGCCCATCAAAATACTTATGAGTTGTTTGGTATGGGTGAGGAATTGGACAAAAAGTTAGGAGGAAGTTTCCTTGATGAGTTGTTCAGTATGTGTGAGGACTTGGGAAAAAACTTAGAGGAGGAAGTTTCCTTCTCCTTGGAAATGGGAATGACCCAGCATTTTAGGCAGTAAGACTGCATTAAGTCCTGTTGAGGCCATGGAAGTCTGCTTCAGACTGGGAGTAAGTGACCATTGTTTCAGGAGTGTGGTACAGAGTAGCACTGGATAGAGATACAAATTCAGAGAGCATGCTAAACTATTGACTGAGATACTGTATTGAAAATTAATGTCATGAAGTCCAAAGGTATTCATTACCTGTTTCTCATTGCCCTACAGACTTACTACATACTGCTGATTTTCATGGTGGGGTTACAGGGGCTCTGATAGAACCTTTTTCATCTCCTCTTGCATTTCAAGATTTGGTTCAGCAATGATGTTCACATTTCTTCTGTTTGGGTCACCAAAGATCAAGAAAGGAGAATTTGTGTACAATGAACTAATTGTGATCATGTTTTGGAGGTTCTCACAGAAATGCAGGTGGTTCTCTTTTTACAACTTGGAGAATTGTGTATGGAAGTGAAGGGTTATGATGGACCTCAGCACTCCACCTGTGTTTCTCTGTACAAATGAACTTCCCATATTTACCAAATTTCATGCGAATTGAATAGTCCATATGCTTTTGGGATTGTTGTTTGAAGAAGGCAAACTCTTTAGGAACAGAGTACACTTACAGTTGGACAACTGCAAGCTATAGAGCTGTGGTTCTCAAGGCCATGCTGCTCGGACTGGTACTTGTATGCCAAGGCTTCAAGTTGTGTGACGTTGTGCTTGCCAAATGGAACCTGCATACCAACACAGCTGTCAGATTCATGGCTGATCGTCAGCCTACACTCTCAAACTTGCTTGGTCCTTAGATATTTGGTTGGTATTCCTTCTCCCAAATACTTAAGAACTCTCATGTTTGTCTTGTTGACTGAAAGCATTTCCTTGTGTTTGCAGCAACTGATTGCAGCTCTGTTGGTTACCAATGCCTCCTGCACAGACTGGGTGTAGGAACTAGTGCAAGCATTGTGCTAACACCCACAATACTGGTAATGGCTTCCAGAGCCCACCTTGTTTCTCGTGTTTCCAGTTTCTTGAACAAACATTTTGAGTGATCTTCTTTGAAACATTTTTGTCTGCTTGATCCAGTTTGGCTACCTGACGATTTTGTACTCCTTTCTCCCTCCCTGGCCTGCATACCACTCCACCTGAGTCTAGAAGCAGAGATTGATGATGAAAGGTGGGCCAGTATTGTGTGTTGTAGGAGAGTACTAAGCTCTAGGTTTTCTGTCAAGGAGATCCTTAGTAACTTTTGAACTATTTCAATCTCAAATTGCTGTTGGGAGAGAATAGTTAGGCAGTTGTTGCTAGCTACTTCAATGGAGTGAAAAATGGTTTTATCATTGCAGCTCAGCTTATGGAGGTCAGAGCTGTTATCATATGTTCCTGCTGTCTATTTCACTTGTGAATCCTAAGCCCTAAAACTGAAAATTCTGTATTGCAGGATTGTGCCATCTCTGGAAGGAAATGGAAAGACTCCCAATGTGCTAAATCCTGTGTCCCTAATTGGGACCTTTGGGGAAGCAAGAAGCCAAGTAAGAGAATCCCACCCCTTTCCCATTGTTCATGGCTGGCGGTGCAGAAGGTTGGTGATCAGTTGGCAAGAAGTTGAAACCCTAATTTGTTACTCTGGCTGCTGCTAACAGTGATGCAATTTGTTGTTGTTGTTATTGTTGCTGTGTTGGCTAGCAGTTCTGCATTCACAATATGCAACTCATGAGCTTGCTGGTGGTGATGGATCTCAGGGTCACCAGAACTGGTTGTAGTTGGCATTTCATGCTGGAGCTCATCCGATTGAAGAAGCTGTGTATTCAATGTCTCTTCAAGCTCTACTACTTGCTCTTCCTGCAACACAAATTTGACAGCAACAAATTTGTTGGTGTATTCTTAAGCACTGCTGTGTGAGTTCAATTGCAAAAGATGGGTTTGGTTGGTGAGGAACATGGTGCATGTGGGGTAGGGTATACGGATCAGGAAAACAGGTCCTCATTCAAGATGCTCACTTACAACAACCACAAACGCAAAACTGGTAATGAAATTTTTTATAAAGAGAAATGACTGAGACCCAAACTAGTTTTTCCACCAATTTTGGTGGTAAACTGAGTTTCATGCTGGCTTTCCTTTTTCCTGAGCACCTGCACTGCTGCTACATATATTTTCAGTACTCCTACCTGTACAACTACTATAATTACTTTCAAACCTTGTGCATTTAATGCTGAGTTTCCGCATTTCATACTGAGATTTAATAAAATACGGTTACTTTGTGGATACCACTGAAAGAGGGGATAGGGGGTGAAAGCAGGCCCAAAGATAGGATGAAGACAAGGTGACTCTACAGTTAACCCTATTATGCCTACTTTAAGAGTGAGAAGGAAATTTATGCTTAACATGTAATTGTGAGGTCCCTCCCACTCTTGAAGAGGAAGGTCCCATCCCTCTCTTATGTCTTAGGGTTCCTAGGTTTCCAGGGTCATCTTCTCTAACAATAAAATATTAATCTTGTAATGTAATATTTAAAAGACAAAGATATAGTCCTCTTTAGAAAACAATGAAATCTAGGGGCATAGTCTTCCCCAAATAATGAATAACAATTTTAAAAAGAGGTATCTATTGCTTAAGGAAGAGGCCTTCTTTTCCTCTTGTAATGGGTTCTATATTTCACCTTGGGGAAACTGGCACTTGCACCTTTATTTCTTGTTTCCACCTTTAATGTCATTTTGTTTTCCTCTTTTATCAATAAATTACCCAAAACCCTCCCCATATTTAAGCTGGAATAGCCTTGTGTTAAACCTAGAATAACAAGTTCTTATGAAAGTTGAACTTGTCCAACTTGGGATCGTTGGTTAAGAAAATTCAATGCAACCTCAGAATTAGCAAGTTTTAGTTTTGGAGAACATTTCCTAAACCCAAACTTAATGATTATTCTAAACACCAAGAACTGGCCAACTTTAGGCAAGTACTTGGTTTTGAGGGTTAGAATCACAAGTTTCAATTCCGATTAATAACAATCAAACTAGAATTAGGTCTAATTTTTTGAAGTTGGGTTTGGAATGGAACCAAGGTTTTAGTTTTTTCAAAGAATCGAAATTGAACTGGAATCGAGGTTTTTTAAGAACTAGAACCAGATTCGAGAGTTTTGAAAAAAACAATAGAGTTGAGGGTTAACCAGAGGTTAATTGGCAATTAATTATTAGTTATTGTTTAAGTTACTTGAAATTGGATTCAAATTGGGTGTGATTTTTTTAAAACTAGAATGAAAACTGGAATTATTTTTTTTGAAGAATGGAACCAAGAATTGAAACCAAGATTTTTTTGGGAAGAAATGGAAACCATTGGGGTAACATTTGTGCTTAGGGTTTAGACCTTGACATACATTGGCAACACGACATGACAAAGTGGATATTTGAGCCCCCAAGTTCCCATTGCCACAAAATAATTTAAACTTTGCTTTTCATGATTTTTTAAGAATATGGAAATGAAATCCTATTAAGGATTCAAGCCCACTCATGCTTTAGGGTGGCAATATTTTGCTATTTTGCACAAAAAAAGTTTAAAATTTTAAAAAATTGGAGAAATTTGTTTTGGTGTTGAATGCATGTTTCAAGAAACAATTGACACTTTTGTTTGATAAAAAATTTGAAAAATAAAAAGAAACATTGATCGAGCCAAAATGAGAAAGGTAGACATTGTTCATTGGTTTTCAAAAGTCAATTGGCTTTCTCATTCTCATAATGAACTCAAAGTGATGTGCAAGAACCTTATCTATTAGAGGAATGAGGTTACAACTTACAAGGTTGAAAATGTAATAAGAACATGTTAGGGTTTTTGCAAACCCTTAGTAAAATTGGAGAAGCATGTGTCAAAAGTTCCAAATTCATGTTAAAAGCTCCTTGCACTTTGCTTATCCTCGGCATGGGAGACATGCATGTACATGCATGTCTATTACATGGAACGCATGCAAATGACATGCAACATTTAAGTACTAGTTCTAAGGCAACCCTCTAGTATTATTAAAACCAAGCCTCCGTTGTCTTAACACAACATTTAAGTGCTTGTTGTTATTGAAGATAACGCCTTAAAACAATTCAAGTCTCTTGTCCTAATAGTCTCATTGGCCACATTAGACAAATTTTCAAACTTTAAGCATGAGCCTTTTCCATCGACCTCATTTATTTGTTTGTATTTTCCACATTAATATTGTATCACTTGTTTTGTATACAAATAGGGTTTTAAATGTTTATTTCTAACCAAAGAGTAACAAGGCCAAAATGATGACCCAACAACATGGTACCTTCCCCAAGATTTGTTTGACCCCACAAGTATCTACATGTTTTGAGATGAATTGGTTCATCCCATCTCCATCCCCTTGCTCAAACTGGTTTGCCTAAATCAAAGGCTCTAATATGGTTTGGTGGATTTACATAATTTGGATGTTGTTAACTTACATCATAAGGTGTTGAGAGATGGCTATGAATAGGAATCACTTGGATCAACTACCATAGTACCTTGAGGGAGTAAACCATAATTAAAATATTTTCTAAATTGTCGATTTTTTGAGAATTTCATTGCTTGAAGTGTGGAAAATTTTGAAATATCAAGTTGTAAGTTTTGGAAACTAAGGGTTATAAGCTTTGGTCACTAGCATGGTATTCATTTTTACTTTATTTTGTCGATGTAGTTGTACATGCTTGCTTCCCTCATACTATGACCTTGAGATTTGACGGAGAATGTGATATCACGGTTACAAAAGTTTGGTGAATATTATGATGTATGTCAAAACTTAAACACAAAATTGCTTCAAAAATATATTTAATTAAAAATCATTTTGTAAATTTCTCACTCATTGTCAACAACACAAATCCTCCATGCATCCTACTACAATCCACTTCATTTCGAAGACTATACAAATGAAAAAAAGCTTCACAAAAAAAAATTCAAGAAATATAAAGAAAGATGCAAAAAAAAAAAATTCAAGAAATGTAACACATGAATGTTACACATAAAACATAATACATCATCATTCATGTGAAAAATGTCAATAGTTTTCAGAATCCAAGCCAAAATTCATGAAAATATCATAATATATGCCAAAAAGAACATTTTAATAAAATTTTAAAATCACACTTCATTTTAAAATCAAATTTCAAATTTCATTGTCGTCGAAGTGTGAAAATTCATCCCCAAAAAAAACCTCTACCTAGATACATTTATATTCATTGAGGGATTTCCAATAATTTATCCTCAATGTTTAACTATTGATTTTAATTTTATTTTCAAGGATGAAAATACTCAAAATTAAAGCTACAAAACATTACAAAATCACACCTTGGTGCACCCCACTATTCATTGAGGACCTTTCAAACCATACCAAACACCTTCACGTATTGATGAGTTTTTTTTTGGGGGTTTTGTTTCCCATTTCATTGGATTTATGGAAAAATTAGTATAATTAAGTTTTGGACCCTCATTTTTTTTTAAAAAAATCTTGGAAAAAAGAACGATTAGTTAAATTTACACTTTTAAAAAATGCTTCAAAATTTTACCAATTTGTTTGGTCCAAAAAGTGACAAAATTTGTTGAAAAGAAAATTCATTAATTGGACCTGAACATTTCGAATAGGTGGGTATTCCTAAATGAAGAACATGTATTGTTTTTATACCTATTTAACAAGTATTTACATCCATGTTACTACACCTACCAAGGATGATGAAAGGAAGGAAAAAAATAAAAATAAAATCCCATTTGATTGAAAATATTGGCATTGCATGGAACTTGAATTGAATCCAAATTGAATTGAGTTGAATTTGAATCCATAAAATTGAATTGAATTATAATATATTGAATAAATTTTAAATCCATTTGAAATTGAATTGCAATTTGACTAAATTCAATTCAAATTTAAATGGATTTAGGTCCAATTGAAGAAAAATGAGATTCAAATTCATGCACAATGTATTGAAAATTTACTCATCATGTTCTTCATTCAAAACTTTGATATTGGAAAAACACAAATCCAAAAAGACACACCCTTCAATTCCATTAGGAGCAAATTCCATATCAAAATTTATTTTGATAAAGATAAAATAATATAGACCTTGTAGCTAGTACACCAAAACATGACATTCTTGACTAAGCCAATATGACTACACATAACATAAATGATTAACCTAGTCAAAAAGGACTAGTCATGGGTGCCATGTTTTGACCTAATATATATAATCATCCCCTAAACTAATTCCAATGTAACAACTATTATTACCATAATTTTAAAAATTAAAAAAATATTAATTAAAAGAAGGTTGTTTGCTTGTTTGTTTGTTTGTTTGTTTGTTTTGTCACATGAGACTAATTCAAGTTCAACAACAAAAAAACTATCAAGTACTTAATTAAATTTTAAATCTTAATTTCGGCACTTGATTTTTTTAATTCCAAATTTTTTGATAGATAATAGTTAAATTTTTTTTGACATAAGTAAATAAATAATTTTTCCAAAATTTGACAAACGAAAAATAATTTAATTTATGCTGAAACCATTCATGTACTATGGTACTAACAAAATATGAGAAGAAAAGAACATATAAGCAAGCATCCTTATGTATTTTTGGCAATTTGACAATTTTACCAAGTTGTTTTTTTTTCAAATGCTAGCCAAAATTTTCCAAAAAATCATTGAATTTGTGACTTCTTTTTTTTTTTCGAATTTCTGAACAGTGCGAGATTTCGCACCATAAATAAATAAATAAATAAATAAAATTATATATATATATATATATATATATAATTTATTTTTATTATTTATTTTTAATTTAAATTTTTAAAAGAAAAAAAAAGGCTGCATGGGACTCCTAGGTGGAAAATTGGGCTTCGGTAAGTTACCTAGAGTGGGAAACTATTTGCGGTAAGTTTTAAATTTACCCTTTTGGACTATAGTGTCTAGAAGTCTCCAGGACTGCACGTATCGGGAACTTTCGAGAACTGGGTGCAAGGGGAAGCCGGTGCGTTCCCACTTGAAGAACAGGTGGTAATTTACACGGGAACAATTGGGAACGCTGTCGGTAACCAGTTCGACTAATTGGACGGAAATTTATTACAAGTGGACGAAGTTCGGGAGCTTTGGAGATTTTTAGCCGTTCGATAACAGATGCTCTGCGATCGAACGGCCAAAACCTAATGGAAAGTGCTAGAAACGTCGCATCCGAGTATGGCTTTACTCCCGCCTTGGATAGTAAGGCTACGGACGTACCGGATGTTGCCTCGTTGGCGAATCGAACGGCTGTGAGTGGTGTAATTCCTTCCCTCTTGCAGACCCTCCTTCAAAGCCTCCGGCGTTCGTGTGCACTGTCTCGCGTTTTCAGAGAAATCGTAGAGCGTTTCCGTTGCTTGCTTTGATCGTCGTGCTTTTTTCTTGTGCTCGCTTGCCTTCTCCGATCTGTTGAGCGTCTCTGTCTAAAGCGGTTTGTTCGGTGCAAATTTTGTCTCTCCTTTTCTTTTTCTCTCTCTCTTTTTTTTTTCAGGCTGTTTTGGTCACCTTCTCGTGTTGTCGAGGGTTTTAGAAGCGATGGCGATCGTCTCCGAGGACGAGCAGCAGCAGGGAAGTGAGATGATAGTGGAGGAGCCGCAGGAGCAGGAGCAGCAGCATCGGCAGGAGGGTGGGGAGGTAGAGACTTTCGCCTTCCAGGCTGAGATTAATCAGTTGCTCAGTCTCATCATCAATACTTTCTACAGCAACAAGGAGATCTTTCTTCGGGAGCTTGTCTCTAATGCATCTGATGTAAGTCGCCATTCTTATAAACCCACCTCTTTTGTTTTTCAAAGGCCTCAAGTTACCGACGTAATAAGGAGGAAGGAGTTTCCGATTTGTAAGAGAACTTAAATGAGAAGCATTATCGAGAAAGAACGTAAGTCGCCTTTCCGAAGTCTCTTTTGTTTTTCAAGGCCTCAACGTTACCGACATAACACGGAGGAAGGAATTTCCGATTTGTATACTAGAGGACGTAAAATGGAAAGCATTAAGGAGAAGGAACGCAGTTCTATGTGACTTTGTCTTTCTGGTCCTTCGAATTGCCCTGGGAAGCTTCTGCCTGTTTATGGGCCTGTTAGTTCCTTCTATTTCCTGCTCCATGTATATCAAACAACAGGTTCCGGTGCCAAATGCTGAATGCATTGTGATATGTCGTGGCAGGCATTAGATAAGATTCGGTTTGAAGGCCTAACAGACAAAAGCAAGCTGGAGAGTCAGCCCGAGCTCTTCATTCACATTGTTCCAGATAAAACCAACAACACAATTGCCATTATTGACTCTGGAATCGGGATGACAAAGGCTGGTATGGCCTTACAAACTTCTCTGTAATGTCATTGAAAGTTGTGGTTTTAATTGCTGCCTACTTTGATGACTCTTTTCAGTGGATGCTGGTCTTGCAATCAGTGATACCTTTGCTATGTGTCAGTGCTGAGTTTTGGTGTCAAGTCTCTTATGCCTGTGCTCAATATATCATGATGTCTTCCTGTGGTTCAGATTTGGTGAACAATCTTGGAACAATTGCAAGGTCAGGAACCAAGTCGTTCATGGAGGCGCTCTCTGCTGGTGCAGATATTAGCATGATTGGACAGTTTGGAGTGGGATTCTACTCTGCCTACTTGGTTGCTGACAAAGTTGTTGTGACAACTAAGCATAATGATGATGAGCAGTATGTATGGGAGTCTCAGGCTGGAGGCTCCTTCACTGTCCGAAGAGATAATGGTATGAACTATGAATATTCACATCTCTGTTGCATGAAGCATGCAGTGCCCCTACAAGCAAGGTTGTAACCAAATGCCACTTTTTTCAGTCTGTTTTCTTTGGTCAAGGGAACACTGTGATGGCAGTGCTGGAATGTGTGTTATTTCCCTCCTTGATATATTTTTCTTATACACTTTGTTAGATCTGTTGTTCTGTAGGGGTTTGAGAAATAGTAGTGATACTCATCTGTAAGAGATGGGGTTGAGGTAAAAGGTAATAGAGTTCAGTAGGTTGGGTTGTTCTTTGTAACTGACAGTATAATGCAGCTTGCTCCATAAGGCCTGTGAAGGTGTGGGTAATTGAAGTGTATACATTCCTGCAGGCGAGGACTTGGGCCGAGGCACAAAGATTCTCTTGCACCTCAAAGAAGACCAGCTGGAGTATCTGGAGGAAAGGAAGCTGAAGGATTTAGTGAAAAAACACTCAGAGTTCATCAGCTACCCTATTTCTCTATGGACTGAGAAGACAACTGAGAAAGAGGTGTCAGATGATGAGGATGAGGGTAAAGAGGAGAAGGATGAAGAGGAAGGCAAAATTGAGGAGATCGAGGATGAAGAAAAGGACAAAGCAAAGAAGAAAAAGAAGGTGCTTATATGGTTAAGTGGTTTCTGGTTATGAGAAAGAAGTCTATGGAAATAATTGCATGAAAAAATTGACAAAGGTAATGGAAATATCTCAAGTTCCATGAAGACTTTTGTGTCCATACTCTTTGTGACATGTTGCTGTTGACATGTGCAGGTGAAGGAGGTTTCACATGAGTGGGCGCTAATAAACAAGCAGAAGCCTATCTGGATGCGACAACCAGACCAGATCACCAAGGAGGAGTATGCTGCATTCTACAAAAGCTTGACTAATGACTGGGAGGAGCATTTGGCTGTAAAACATTTCTCAGTTGAGGGTCAGGTAATGTAACAGTGAGTTGTCTTCATCAGTCATCCACTTCTGGTAATATGTCACTCTCTTGGATACATGACATTAAGGGTTCTCACCGGTTGGCCATGGGGTTTGCAGCTGGAGTTCAAGTCAATACTGTTTGTGCCTAAGAGGGCTCCCTTTGACATGTTTGATGGGCGCAAGAAGCAAAACAATATTAAGCTGTATGTGCGTCGCGTATTTATAATGGACAACTGTGAGGAGATTATCCCTGAGTATTTGGGTTTTGTGAAGGGCATTGTGGATTCTGAGGATCTTCCCTTGAACATCTCACGAGAAATGCTTCAGCAGAATAAGATTCTGAAGGTTTATTTCACTATAACATTGGTGTTCTATTTGTGTGTACAATGCATTGAACAGTCTTAGGAGTTGTATAGATTGTCCTACAATGTCCAAGCAGTGTGGTTGTGTATGTCAAATTACTTGAGCAGGGCTCTGGCATCTGCACCATTGTACCTTAACTGTGGAGCCTTGTATACCCCATCTTGGCAGGGGAGGATACACATAGATTTTTGACAGTGACTCTCCATTGCAGGTTATCCGAAAGAATATTGTGAAGAAGTGTCTAGAGTTGTTCAATGAGATTGCAGAGAACAAGGAAGATTATGGAAAATTCTATGAGGCCTTTGGGAAGAACTTAAAACTTGGCATCCATGAGGATTCCCAGAATCGTGCCAAACTTGCTGGTACTTTCTTCCACTTGGTTCTGTAGTTTTGCTTATTCATTCAATTGTCAACTGTTTAGGATGAAGGTAAGTGGTTGTGATTGTTTGGTGTGTTGATGGTGGGCAGTTGCTTGTTTCTTTTCAAAACTCACGAGGGTTCATCGTTTGTTATTTTCAGATTTGCTGAGGTATCAATCAACCAAGTCAGGAGAAGAGATGACTTCCCTGAAGGACTATGTGACCCGCATGAAAGATGGACAGAAAGACATTTACTACATCACTGGAGAATCTCGGAAGGCAGTTGAGAACTCTCCATTCTTGGAGAAGCTGAAGAAGCGGGGTCTTGAAGTTCTCTTCATGGTTGATCCCATTGATGAGTATGCAGGTAGGGATAGCTGCAAGAGGTATTGGGTCTCTTATGTTTCCTTTCTTTCATGATTTGAATCCTATGTTTTGGGGACTAGACTTCAGAGCAGCATGCGTATTCACACTTGAAGGAAATTTTTTGGGGAACCTTCTGGGGCTTCTGCAGAGACTGCAAGTTCTTTGTGGGAAGTTTGGTACAGTTGTATGTGTTCTGCCACAATCTTACATATGGAGACAATCTTAAGCTCATCTGTGCTGGTGCAGTCCAACAATTGAAGGAGTATGATGGCAAAAAGTTAGTATCTGCAACAAAAGAGGGTTTGAAATTGGATGAGACAGAGGAGGAGAAAAAGAAGAAAGAGGAGACAAAAGCTCAGTTTGAGCCTCTTTGCAAAGTTATCAAGGTGCGTAGAGACTGTATGTCCATGACAGTGTTTGCTGACAAATGCATGTTCATATTCTGGAATTGTATGGTTTGTGGATGTTTTCAGAAAGTTAATGCTGACTTTTATGAACAGGAAATTCTTGGGGACAAAGTGGAGAAGGTCCAAGTCTCTGACCGTATTGTGGATTCACCCTGTGTCTTGGTGACGGGCGAGTAAGTCTCAGTCCCTGGTCTCTGTTTGATTAAGGCCTCTTCTTTGCTAGAATTCTTGTTAACTGAAGAAGCTGTCAAATGGATTTAAGGATTTGTATGTGTAGTATTTAAACTTCTGGATTAATGTAATGTAGATATGGTTGGAGTGCAAACATGGAGCGAATCATGAAGGCACAAGCACTCCGAGATACTAGTATGGGCAGCTACATGAGCAGCAAGAAGACTCTTGAGATCAATCCAGAGAACTCTGTCATGATTGAGTTGCGCAAACGTGTAGATGTTGACAAGTCTGACAAAACGGTCAAGGATCTTGTCTTGTTACTGTTCGAAACAGGTATGTACTGAGCAAATTGTGGCTGCTAAATCTTTTACATCTAGTTGTTTCATCCATTTTCCTTAGGAGCCTGCTCCATTGCAGCAGGCAAATGTGCTAGTTTAAGTGGAGAAATGTGTTGTTATTCTGGTGTTTGGATACTCTCCTTTGCTACATGATCTGATAAATTCTTTTTACTTCTATATTGCAGCAATGTTGACATCTGGATTTAGCCTTGATGATCCCAACACCTTTGGCACTCGAATTCACCGCATGATTAAGCTGGGTCTCAGTATTGATGAAGATCCAACTGCTGCTGACGAAGAAGCTGATATGCCCACACTAGAAGATGATGTAGATGAAGGTAGCCGCATGGAGGAGGTGGATTAATTTTGGCAGGCAGAAACGATGGTGGCAGATGTAATCAAGTCTTTGTTCCTTGACCGAGTGTGTCAATTTAGCAGTGGGTTTTTGACCTCCAGAAAGGAGGACTAAAAAGGCAGTGCTGTAGTTGCAATCTGGATATATGTCTAAAATGAGGTAAAAAAGCTTTTTCCATCAACAATATGGTAGGGACCAGTAAATGATGTAATCTCTCCTTTAATGCAAATATGTTTGTCTAAATATCTCCTTTAATACAAATATATGTGAGAGCAATCTATGTAGCCTACTTCATTGCTATGTGGTGTTTCCTCATTGTCAGTGGAACACTATTGGAGAGATTTACCCTAAACTGGTGCAATTTTTGAGGTTTCTTGTTTCACAACAGTGTCCAGGGACCCATGTACATCCAGTGATCTTGTGTATGTTCTGAACCCTACTCAAAATGGGAACTCAGAATACCTCCAGAAGAAGTGCCGATTCCCATTGATTCAAACAGTGGGCTATTTATCATGTGAACCAATTGATACACCGGGGCTTCAAAACTGTGCATTTCAAAGAAATTCACTAGTAATTGTGTGATGATAATATTGTTCTTTTTACAGCATGAGATTCCAAGAAATCAGAAATTTTATGCAATTGAGGATGTTTGTATGAAATACACGATGAGTTGACAAGGTCCTGTTGTTTGATTGTTTGATGCTCACAAATGTTGACAACAGAAGAAGAAGAAGAAAACCCAAGACCTGAGTGCATCCCAAATAAAGTGACTGATTTACAAACGCAAACAAATCCATTCCTCTAGGAAAAGCCCCCAAAAAATCAAAAGCACAGAGATATGGGCCGTCATCTCCTCCTCCTTTCTTGATTCATCTTTTTGGTACCTTTGTTGCAGGAGTTGTTGCTCTACTGTTGTTAGCTTACTACTCCCTGTGCATCATCCATGCATGCATTCATGCAATGCAAGCAAGAAAGCAAGCAAACAAGAGGGTCCCCTACACCCTCAATTCTGGTTTGCACAATCAGCTGACTGATGATGATCTGAAGAATTTGCTTCTGTGGAAAGGATGGATCTCTGTAACAAAAAAATCACGGGATTCTTGGATCTCTGTTTTTGCTTTTATGATGGCTACCTAGTCAACACTGCCATTTGCTGGTAGGAACACAGTTGAGGTAATGGCACCAGGAGCAGTTCTTGCTGGCATTGATTCCTGTGAAGAGAGTGGCACAAGCTGCTGCATACAAACCAACTAGCAGAATCACAGATGCAACCATGCAAACAATCTGGTACACTTTGTACTTTCTGTTGATGATCATGGCCACAACGTCTGCATGATCAACAACAGTTCCTCCTCCTCCTCCTCCACCTCCTAAGTATGGCAGCAGCTGATGATGATGATGATCTGAGCCAGCCTTGTCGTTATTCTTCTCCTTCTTCTTGTACCCCTTCTGCACGCGCATGAGAACCGCAAACCCCAACAGGAATCCAGCCAAGAACCCACCAATGTGTGCGAAATTGTCCACGAATGGCATCAAGCCTAACGCGAGATTGATGAACAGAAGCAAGAGCAGTCTGACCAACGACGCGCACTTGCTGCTGTTGTCATGGCGAGACCAGTTTGTGAGAAGCTCGGCAAGAGTCGCACCTAATAACCCAAAGACTGCACCTGATGCACCCACCGAGACTTGATCCTCCTCCAGGAACAGCGCAGAAAGCAGACTGCCTCCGATTCCTGACAAGAGATAAATAAGTCCGATCCTCAGAGCTCCGAACTCCATCTCCATGCGAATACCCACGAGGAGAAGAGCGAGGATGTGAGCAAGTAAGTGGAAGAGACCTGCGTGCAACCAGATGCAAGTCACGAGACGCCATGCCTGGTGATGGTGTGGTTGTTGTTGCGACATGACTAAACTTCGCTGCAACCCGCCCATCTTGTCACGGAGCGTCGCGGCAGATGGACCCAGCAGCGGATTCTCGTGCCAGGGTTGGAAGGAGAATCTGTGCAACCACGGGAGGATGCAAGACTTGTTCTGGAGCTGCTGCTCAGCGCTTTGTACTGGGCAATTGTTGTAGTACATGGTGACGATGAAGACAGCGATGTTGGCAATTATGAGAATGGAGATGAGGAGAGGAATGTGTTTCCTCCGACGACTCCGCTTTTGTTCTGAGCTTGCTGCTGGCTGTAGCGGACTCATCGTGTGGGGTGGTGATGGTTGGAAGTTGTATTGCCCGTGTGCATTCTTCCTGCCCTTGAACGGCGAGCTGCCACCATCACGCGGGCTCAGATCCACTGACATGATGATGATGATGATGATGGGTGTCTGGGTGGATCTTCTCTTCTTCTTCCAGAATTCGACTATTGTACTAGACTTGTTACAGCTCCTTGATCCATGTGAGGCCGGAGATGAGCACACAACCCCACCACAATCTCTCTCTCTCTCTCTCTCTCTCTCTCAAAATCTGCTGTCAAACCGCCAAAACTCCACCATTCAAAACACACATCTCCAACAACCTTCTTTACCTCTACAATCCCAACTTCCACAACAACACCACCAGTTGCAGCAACAACAACTACAAGTTTGTAGATTGATCTGATCCTGCAGAGCACCAAAAGGGCCAGAACAAAAGAACCCAGCTGGGGTGGGGTGGGAGGGGGACCAAAAACCCAAAACCAAAACCAAAGATCCTTCGGTAACAACAACAGGAATCTGGAGAATCAGCTGTACCAGGGGAGCAAAAAACCAGAACCAAAACCAAACCTTTGACAACAACTCGAAGAGCTGGAGGATCAGCTGTGTACTAGGGGAGCGAAAACCAAAACCAAAACCAAACCAAACCAAACCTCTGGGAACAACTCCAAGAGCTGGAGGAATCAGCTGTACTAGGGGAACAAAAACCAGAACCAAAACCAGACCTTTGGCAACAAGCTGAAGAAGAGCTGAAGAAGGATCAGCAGCAGCAGCTGTTACTAGAGCAGCAAGAAGATGAAAATTTTAAGCTCCAAATTTTCAACCACAAAAGCCCTTCTCAAAACAAGTTACAGTAGTTGTAGTAGTAGTAGTAGTAGTAGTGTAGCTTCATTTCTTTCTGTCATGGAAAGCTTCATTTCATTCCTAGAGCAGTCTCACCAGTGCAGCACCAACTAACAACAACAACAACAATAATGAAGCTCTTCCCCCCTCCATGACAAAAATAGGAAGTTTGACACCCAGTTTTTTTCTAAACTAAGTGTAAGTGAAAATGGGTTTGAAAATAAAAGTTCCATTTTTGTGGTGCTCTTTAGCCTACTTGTTTGCTGTTATTACCCATTTCAGTCTAAATAAATATGGTACCCACCACCCCAATGCCCCATGTTTCATTGTTTGGAAATACCCTACAGACTGGCTACTTATTACTACCTTGGCAACTTCAAAACTAATTCATATTATTGTTTTCAGAAATGTTGAAATTTTTCAGAAAAAAACAGAAAAAAAAAAAGATTTTTTTTTCATAACAAATATTCTGTGAAGGAAAATATTTAAAATCTTCAAGAATATTCTATTTGTTTGAAATGAAAATTTCAAAATTAATTATTTATTTATTTTCAACAAATATGTGTTGAAGCCAAGGTACTATGATGGTCTCAAACTTTTATGATCTTCTTTCTTTCTTCTTAGTTGTCCCTGTTCTTTCAGAGGGACAAGGGATATAGGCCTTGGGTGAACCAAAATCTACACTTGCACCATGGTCAAAATCTCAAATTATTTTGGGTTTGCTTCTAAACATTATACTATTAATTATCTACATTATTTTAATTATATGGGATTCTCGTACTAAATAAGGTTCTTTGAGTTCAATTTTAACATTATAAAGTTTGCCACCAAGAGTTCCGTATTGTCACCCAAGAAGGTGAAGGTACCCTAGAGGTGTTGTTTCACCTTGGTTGAGATTTAGTAGAATTGTAAGATTTGGAACAATGCATAATATTTAATTTGTTGGTGAATACCTTATGACGAAGAGTTCAAAAATTCGACCATGCGAGAACTTGTTAGAAATGACCTTGGTACTTGTGTATATTATTTCAAACATATAATGACTAGTTTTAGGCTTTAGCAATCTTCTTAGAGATATTGATATTTTTGGGTCAAGTTAAAGATTGCTTTTCCATAATACAATTTCAAATGAAACAATCAATTTTATGACACAATTGAACCAACAATCATTCACAAGAAGATTTAGCCAATTCTAGCCATAAATGAGATATGAAAATAGTGTATTTAAGCGTCCTTCTATATTCTATATTGTTGGCTACCTATTGAAACTGCTCTTCAAAACCTAGTGATTTTTGTTTATTTCAAAAAAGTAATTATGAAAATTTTGAACATTTAAAACAAATGTAAAATCCTACATATGGGTAAAATTTTGAATTTTTTTTCCCAAAAAACCATTAACTAGAGATACAAATCACATTTTGGAACTTTAAACTTTTTTCACTTTCATTTTTTGTGTTGGACTATACAAGATGGAAGAGATTTTGCATCGATGCAATATTTGAATTACAATTTGGCTTGAATTTAGGAATCAATTTGTGGTTGATAACTTAAGACATAGATAGTTAAATTATCTTGATAATTGCTTAACCATATTACGTGGTGTTCTAATATCTCACGATTTGAATGTTCCATAAAAGGCAAAGTCCTTAGTAATATTCTTAAATTGCACTACTTGTCTTTGTTTTCTCCAAAACAACACACACACATAAAAAAAGCCATAGTTTTTTTTAGAAAGAAAATGATCAAATCCTTAGGGAAATGTTGAAGATTTTGTTCATATACCTATCTCATTTCCTACAAAGAAGAAGATGAAGTTGCTTAACATTTTGATGAATGTCTAGAACAATTCCTTGATGAATAATTATTTAATCTTATGAATTTAATGTTGCTAAGATTTTTCACTTGCTTTACACATTGTTCAACCATGCAAAATGACCAACAAATTGTTGTGGACATGTTCCAAAGTTGTAATCAACAATTTTGCATAAGGATTGAATGAAAAAGAATCCTTGGTTTTGTTTCCACTATTTTGTTCATAATATAATATGATTTTGGAATCAAATATTTGAATAGTTGAAATTGATTACATATTAATGCCAATGTAAGTAGAGTTGTTAAAGAATTATAAGTGATGTTTGCCTTATTAAGTTCATGAATGAGTTACTAACCTAATTATTTCATTCAAATTTTTAATTAGCTTGTTCAAAGTTGTTGCAAGGATTGTTTTGAACTCCGTTCACAACATTTAGAATGATTATTATTTTCAAGAAGTAGATAATCACATGTTATATGAATTTTGGACATGTTCATATCACAAAATGTCATAGATTGTCATTTTAAGCTAAAAATCTCCCTTTCACATGATCATAGTCAAAAAAAATCATTTTTGTGAAATCACAGCACTATTTATTATCATGTTAAACTTGTCATATCACCATTTGTACATTAAACAATCATCCTTCTTTATTGTTTTTTCATATGGTCAAGGGCTAACTATCCTTCTTTTGGCCATCTATCCGATTTAAATGTTCCTTCAAAGTCCATGAGTTCACACAACCTTATAGGACCAATACTTGCAACTTCAAGAACATTTGTTTAAAAGTGGGTTATTGGTGATAACAATAAAATCATCACATTGTGAGTTTCAAAAAAAGATGAATCCTTCTTAATAAAACCAACTTATTACAATGTAATGTAAAAATATTGCCAAGATGTATCAATAAGTTTGTATTAAACTAAGTTCAAGCCTTTTGTTCATTTGATAAAATAAGAAACTCAATCTTCAACAGTATATTTATTATTCAAAACACAAACAATCATCCTATAATAAATTCACAATAAGAAAAATGAAGTAAAATAGTTCAAGATTCAAAGCAAATGTTTGTCCAAATAAAATGCATCCCAAGAAATTTCCAATATGTTGGTTTGCAAACCCAAAACCCATGTAGAAACATTTACATACAATTTCACATGGTATGAAATATTTCATGCATTTTCCACTTGTGTGAATGTTACATTAATGTCCAAGAAGGTTTCATATTTGTATTTTCAATATACACATTGGATTCAACCTTTAAAAAGGGGTTGAAGATTGGTTGAATTGCTTAATGTAAGGGAAAAAAAAATTCAAAATTTGATCCAAATCAAGAAAATTGGATTTAATTTTGAGATATATCTCAAGGAAGGATGGAATATGTGTGTACAAAGTGTTGCATTTATTAGGTCATGCATTTGAGTAAAAACACACTACACTATCCATAAAATGTTGTCACAAGGCAATTTTTGCAAGATTTTGGAAATTATAATTGGTCATGTGATTAAATATAATCGATTAAAATGCAAAAAGACTCAACACCACAATGATATATATATTATAATCACATTGTATGAATTTCATAGATAATTTTTGACCATAACATAATGAATTTTCAAATGAGTACTCAAAAACCTGTAACAATTCATTATCAATGAATATGGATTCCATTCACCTTCATATAATGTTTTTAAATGAGTGAAGGACTCAATGGTAATATGATGTGATAACATTGATACCAAGGAGGATTTTTTAAAAGAATTTTGATGATCAAAATTTTCTGTGTACTTTGAATTATGATTTTTTCTTATTAAGTCCTTTATTTAACAAAAGTAATAGTTTAGAAGCTCATCTTTCAAATTTAAGTTTTCCATAAGATAAACTAGGGTTGAAATTTTTTTAATAATAAATTTCTAATAATAACTTGTAAAATGACTTGTGCGATTCAAGGTATCATGCTTTCACACTACTTTCGCAATGTTAATTTAAGCAATTATTGACTTCCACATGTGCCTAAAAGTGTTGCACTTTAGTGTGTTTTCACCAATTCATGAAAGGACTACACATTCACTTGGGTCTAGAACATCTCAAGGTTGTAAGTAGCTTCATGAACTTGATAGTGAGATATGGGTACTTTTCAAACACATACCTATTAAAAAGTATTTAATACTCTAAAAATGGCTTTAAAAGCTAGAGCTCAAAGTTGTAGACATAGGTAAGAGAAAAAAAATGATTTAATATTTCATTTATTTCAAAGATCCACATAATCAATGTGTTAAGAATATCATGTTATTTCCTTCTTGTGCAAATTTTTAATTTAACCGCAATTTTAATGGTTTGTTCATAACTAACATAAGTTGTTACATAAATTATCAATAATGTAATTTGAAACTTTTTTTTTCGGGGTTTTTTTTTTTTATTTGTTATTTTTGTCACAAATATCTAAGTAAGGTAT
>Ga0116227_10005949_pt1 | contig 25143 bp, 23 predicted proteins | sample S1TSphgellanicum_FD_89693 | JGI IMG/M metagenome (GOLD analysis project Ga0116227, IMG submission 89693) | Host-associated microbial communities from peat moss isolated from Minnesota, USA - S1T2_Fb - Sphagnum magellanicum MG | ecosystem: Host-associated > Plants > Peat moss > Unclassified... | reverse complement strand
TTTTTTTTTTTTTTTTTTTTTTTTTTTTTTTTTGGTACACACATTTTTTTCCAAGAGCAATTTTATTCTCTTATTGGTATTAAAGTTTGATCATTGAATTGTTTTCAACTATTACAAATGATAATCCAATGTCAAAATGTGTACGTGGATACAATGTTTGGTTTTTTTCTTTTGGGAATTATTTCTAAATCTATAAGCTTCACACACATATTAGTGCTAGAAAATTGACACAATTCAAATAAGATACAAGAGAAAACTTTTTCTCCATGGCTCATTCCAACAAGCTAAAAGGTTTAGCAAACTCCAATGTCCAAAAGGTTAAGGTGAAAATGTTTTTCAAGGAAAGAAGCTTTGCGATTAACTACTCTAATTGGAGCAACTACAACTATTACAACAATTGGAGCAATTGCAATAACATTGGTGTTTTTTTCATCCATATTAGCACAATAATCATAGATTAAGGCAAAATCTTTTACACTTAAAGACTAAAAAAACAAGTCAATAATCCTACTTTTTTCTTTTTTCTAGGTTAGAATCGAACATAGTTTACCAAGATGACTCACACAAGATCATATCATTTGTACATAACCAAGATGACCTTGCCACCTATTAGAAGATAATTCAAAATATTTATGAATGAAAGAACATGATGAAAACATTGTTCCTCGTGAACAAGTTGCACATTTTCAAGATGGATACAATCAATTCCCAACATTTGGTAAGCTTCTCAATGAAAAAAAATTGTGAGTCCAAATTGGGCAAATTAAGAAAAAATGAAACCTTTTTACTTTGAAGTGATATTTTCAACAACTTTGGAAAAGATCAAAATGGACAAAACAACTCATTCAAGGATAATCAAGAAAGGCATAATAAAAAACATGGAAGGTGCCACTGCAATTGCAAAAAGTCCACATGTTAAACAATAAAGTGTCTTCATCCAAAAGGCTATGCAATTAAAAAATTACATGAACAAATTGTCAACATGGTGGAAGCAAAACCAACTTTAGACAAAGAAAAGACAATTATATGACAAAATGAAAATGTCACTAGAAAAAAGACGAATTGGTCTTTGCAATTAGATTTTAATTGCATGTTAACATCTACGATTAAAATGCCATTATTCATGTTGGACAAGTCGCATCAAACCATAGTTGCAAACAATATGGTCTTTGGATGGAAAATTAAAATTAACAAAATGCATTTTCATCCTTTGATTAATTGTATACATATTGTTGTTTGCAACTAACATGCAACTAATCTAGTCAACACCAACCAAAAAAAATGATGTGTTGCCATGTGATAGTATTTTTGAATTTTTCAAGTCTATTTTCATTTAATTTTGAAACAAATCATGTCATTTATTTTGGATGGTTTATATCATGACACGTGGTTCAATTAATTTTTTTCCAAATACAATATTAATTTTTTCCATTTTTAAAGGCCAATTATTTAGTGATAAGTAACACATTTAGGTCTATTTAATATTTAATGTTTTTTACTAATTAATTTAATTTGGATTGTTTAATTTAAGGATAATAGGATGTTAGCATGTGACATTTATATAAATAGGTAAAGAATGTAGGCCTAAGGAGGTAAGTAAATAGGCCTAGGTTAATTAGGTAATTTTAAAATAAACTTATTTTATTTTGGGTTTAATATTTAGGGTTGAACTGTCATGACGTATGGTGTCATAAGGGTTTAAATCCATAATAAAATCTACTAAACGAAAAAACTAAAACCAGTCAAAGGTAGAAACTAATCAACTAAAATGATATGCATGCACATATATATATATATATAATGCACAAAAAGAAGTTGAGATGAAATTTTCATGTATATTAAATTGCAAAGAAGGGAAAAAAATGTAATCTATGTAAACAATGGCCATGTAATAGCTGCTGTGAACATCTAGAAATCTAATATGATTATAGAAAAAACTCTCCCTGACAAAAGAATTCTAGAAAAACTAACAAGAGAAGGGAAGAACTCGGCCTTTTATACAACTGCCAACAAGTTGAAACCTTAAACAAGCCATAACCCTAAAACACTTAATAGCATATAATAACCTAAAAACATACATTAACCCTAAAAGCGTACATTAACCCTAAAAGGCATGATTGGCATGCCCATAATCGGCCGTCATGTATGAGGCCATGCATATGGGCATGATAGTTGTCGTGACATGTAGTGTCTTGACGTACGGTGTCATAAAGGTGTAAATCCATAATAAACTCTACTAAACAAAAAAACTAAAATCAGTTAAAGGTAAGAATTAATCAACTAAAAATATATGCATGCAGATATATATATATAATGCACAAAAGGAGGCTGAGATGAAATTCTCATGTACCCCCCCCAAAACTTGAGCCAGGAAAAGTGTGGTATGGTTTAAGTAGAAATCAGGGTGTTGCAGGAGAACATGATGAATAATACCAAATGCTAGCGAAAACTTGAGTGGGTTTTGGCTTGAGGCAGAATAAATGGTATCCACCTTATAATTATCGCAAAGCAACATTTGATTAACATTGTTTGTCCTTTGATATACCTAACATGGATAGTCAAGTGGAGGAATCCAAGTCAACGTGATGATGGTAGGATCTAAATTTGGCAAGGGGCAGGGTGCACAATTTTTGGAATGATCCCAAATTGTGCGTCCATTAGCTCCTTGTAACTCCAACACACATGAAGGCTTGATTGCCTTAATCCTCAAGATAGTGCGACTAAAAGAAATGTCTAAAGTATCATTAGGTTATTGTTAGAAATACACAAAGTCACTAACATCAAATTGTCTCACCTTAGGTTTATAACTACCACCTCGTGTGTGTGTAGACCATAAGGTGTTTCAGTGTTGTGCAATGGATAAATTTTTCATGGCCATGGGCATAAACTTCATGAATAGACCAACCCTCTCTGCAATGACCTTAACCCAAGTGGCTGAGAGTCCAAGTTCACAACTTGGTCCATTTGAACAACAATGGAGGAAATGGAATGGGATGTTTCCCAAAAAATATAAAATAAGGAGAGAAATGAGACAAAAAGGTCTACTTGGACATCTTATGACCCATGGCGATGTAAGGTAAGGCCAAGTCCCAATCCTTTTCGTTCCTAGTGAGGCAAATCTTTCGAAGTCCCTTCTTGCATGTCTAAACCACCCTCTTTACAAGGCCATCAGCTTGGGGATGATCCTTTGAAGTCTAGCGATGGTCAATGAGGGCATGGTCAAGTAGGTCTTGGAATTTTTTCTGAATTCTGATCCTTGATCAATAAGGCACTCAACACAAGCCCCAAACCTACTTAGGACCTGTTGTAAAAAAACTTAATTGGTGTTGTGTGATGACTTGTCTGGCAGCGCAACAAGCTTGACCCATTTTGAAAAATGTTTAATCATAATCATGATGTAAACATTACCCCTGGAGGTCTGTGGTAATTCTCTAACTAAATCACATGACCAGCAATAAAACATGCCCTGAATAGGGAGTGGAGAAAGCGTGAACTATTGAGAGGAGAAGGAAGTTTTCACTTTATCACATTATTCACACTTAGCAATGACGTCTCGGACTTGAGCATACATACCTCTCCAATGGTAATGAGGAGCAAGAAAACTATAAGTATGTCTAACTCCAAAGTGTCCAAGCTTTGAATTTACCTTCTTAATAAGACTAGGTTGTTCATGTGATGGAGGAACCACTTTGTTGCCTTGTGGTAAGCATCGAACGGGGTGATTATCCTTCCATGAGTAGCGTTTGGACCGTTATTGTATGCAATCCCGATGGCTTGATGTAATTTGGGGAGGGTATTCCCCGTGCTAAAAAAACTTCAGAGTGTCCAAGTCCTCCCATATATCCACAATGGGATGCTTAATTAGATTACATTGCAGTAATGCAAAATAACTAGATGCATAAAATATGTACTACTGGAATCTAATCGAAGTCTTGCCTGACTTCTAAAAAATCTTCAAAGGTAGTGAAGGGTTTCCGCGACATAGTATCTATGTTCTGATGTGTAATACCGGGTCAGTGAATAACCTTGAACTCATACTTGTGAAGTATAAACGCCAACGAACTAACTTACCAATATGTTTGTCATTGGTCATCAACCACTTGATAGGCTGGTGGTCGGTATACAAAATGAACTTGGTGCCATAAAAATAGGGCCTGAAATGTATGACGACCTATATCATAGCAAGATACTCCCCCTGATATGAAGAGTAGTTGTTCTTAGCCTTGTTGTTGTTTCGGTATGCATAGGCGATAACATATTCCCTACCTTCCTCATCAAGTTGGCCAAAAATAACGCCAATACCAAAAGCACTTTAATCAATGTGTAGAATGACGACCTTGTTGAAATCAAGTTTTCTCAGAATGAGGAACTCTGAAAGCTTTTCCTTGAGTGTGTCAAAAGCTTCTTGAGCCTTTTCACTCCATGTCCAAGAAACATCCTTTTTTAACAATGCATAAAGAAGATGAACAATAGTACTAAAGTCGTGGACATAAATCTTGTAATAATTACATAGTCCGATGAAACTCCTCAAAATGTGAACATTAACAGGATTAAGCATCTCCAAAATGGATACTACTTTGGCCCAATGAGCCATAATACCATTTGGCAAAATTTTGTGTCCAAGGTAAATTACTAAAGTGACAACAAACTCACACTCTTTAAAATGGATCTTCATATTGACTTCGTGGAGCCTCTTGAATAACTCCTCAAGATGAACCAAGTGCTACAAGAATCCCTTGTTATGCACTAAGACGTCATCTATGTAACACTTCAAGAAATCTGCCCCTTTAAGAACTGGGTCCATGATTCGTTAAAAGAAGACAAGTGCATTCTTCAATCCAAAAGGCATCACAAGCCATTCCCACAACTTTTTGCTACCATGGAATGCCATTTTATAACAATCCTTTGCAGCGAACATAATCTAGTTGAAGCCTTGCCTAAGATCCATAATTGTGAAGATGTTTGAATCTCCAATGTTATCAAACAATTATTCATGGATGGGCATGGGGTACCTGTCTTGAAGTGTAACGAGGTTGAAAAGCTTATAATCCTCGCACATCCTTTTCTCAATGCATAATCTAAATTAATCCTTCTTTGCTTACATTATTGTAGTGGTTGCGAAATCAGAACTTGATGGCTTAATGAGACCAATTTCATGGAGCTCTTGACATCTTTCATCTACTAGTTCCCACTCATGTTTGTTCAACCTATGCCTCCTCCGATAAATGGGTGTCTCATCTGTAAGGTGTATAAAGAACTACATGGTCTTACACCTACCTAAATCTTTCATTGAAAATGCGAACACGTTCTCATACTTAATTAACAAGTATGTGACTTGGTGTCTCTCCTTCTTGGTGAATTGGTTCCCCATAACAAAAGGGTAGTTGGAAACACATCAATGGAATTAGAAAGTGTGTTTGAAAAACTTGGTGTATTGGGTTCTCCACTATCCAACTACGTAGATTTGTAAAAGGTTGTAATTGTTTTTCCAGAATCTAATATACCTCCAGGTGTATCAGAAACAACTTGAATCAAATTACATGGTACCTCCTCCCCCCCAACACTAGGAGTGAAGTGTAGAGTGTTGAATATAGGCAAGTGTACTTGGTTAGGGTGCCAAGTGGTCACATTGCTAAATCTACAAGTTGATTGAATCAATGTTGGTGTTGTGTACATTTGAAAGAGTACACAGGTTACCAACAACCATGTAAAGGAGTTCAAGTCCATGCCTTTCCCCAATAGATCATTACATTCTAATCTAGTCACCTTGGTGTGACTAATAGTGCTAATTTGGCACCCCATAGCCCTTTCTCTTTCTTTTAGGCTTGGTTCATCCAAAGTGGTTAAAGCATGACGATACACCAAGCCTAGTCCATCTCCCTGAAAGGCGTGTGCTCCTCGGAAGGAAACAAAGGTGGGCCAAGCACCTCTTGGTTTTCCTATTATGTTCGTAAGAAACCAAGGAGGTTTCTCTTGCCTTGTAACTAGTTGGTAGGAGTTCTGATCATCCAATATGTGAAAAACCTATAGGTTGGGGTCTCTAATGGTGTATTTCAGAGCCAATTGCAGAACTGAGAGTGGTGCAAGGTTGGTCCACTAGTTGGACAACCGGTGCACATAGGAACCGCATTGTGCCGCATTGAGTAAGAGTGACTTTCCAAGGTAATGTTTGACCAACGTGTAGTGCTCCTAAACAATCTCCCTCTGGTCAAACTGAGAAAGGGTGTTCTTAATTACATAACCAAGCGTAGGAAAAATGGATTGAGCTTAGGTGATCAATCATACCATGTCCAAAAAGAGACCGGATCTTGTGTCACTCAAGCCTTCTCCAAATCCAACCACTGAAAATCCTTAACACTCCCAACTTGAAATGATGAGGTCCACGTGGCCAAGTAATTCCATATGCTTCTTCTAAATTAATTGTATTTCAGAGGGCAAGAAAGTGAAAATGGCCTTCCATGTGGTGGTTGTAAACTATTGTGGAAATCTAGTTGTGAGTTCCATCATTTTTGATGCTGCCATTTACCTTGTAATAGGATCAATGTCTACGTAGAAATACCTTCCAACCACCATCCCTAATTATAGTAGGGCTTTGAGACCTGTACCAATAGCATTAAAGAATTCTAATAATGTAATCCCCTCCTTAACTGGTGTCCAGGTGATTAGTTGACGAAATACTAGCTTAATTCGTTCGCCATGGTTCGCCATGTTCTCAAAACTAGACAAAGCTTTGACCAAAAGCTCATGGGCGACTTTGAACCTCTATAAAACCTTTGGTCCGTGTTGAATGTTAGTAAGAACCACTTTCAAGCTTTTAGTAGGTTGGGTGTAAGCTATTTCCTCTTCATTTCCTTCTATCCACTTGTGGCTAGCTTGTTGGATGTAGGAAATGGTGTGTGTTTCCTTGAGCATACAATGGTGAGCCATAGCACAATAGTTCCCATGTAAATCAAAGGGTATGTATCTTAGGTGGTGGCCATTAGTCTCCTAATCCAATCGATAGTATGCATGCTCGAACTAGTTGTCAATTGTGAAACTTGGTGGAAACAGGGCTTCTTACCCAATGAGCACATCATAATTGGTGGCATTGGTGACTAAACATCTGACATGTAGGCAAAGCTCATAATATGTACCTTCATTGAAGTTAAGTGCAATCAAATCCAAGCTCTCCCTAAGTACCTCCTCTACGCTCCCATTAGTGGCGCGAATTTGCCACATAGATTTCCATAGTTTAGAGTTGAACATGCCCATCTTCTTGACGAATTGAACTCTAATAATCATTGGTTAGGCACCTATATCAAGAAGTATCACTTTGGGAGTATGTCCTCTCACCTAGATTATTGACTCAGTATTGTCGACAATGGCAACTTTGGTGGCGATGGAAGTTCTTTCACTAGGCACCACCTTTAGATATGAGTGAAAGACTTTGTGGAAAGAATGGCCATCCACAACGTCTTTATTAAGTAACAAATCCATAAGTGAGGTGTTTTTAGCTCTCTTTTGATATGTGAATGTAGAATTAGAAGTAAGAAAGCTCACATGTTTAGCCATGCTAAAATTAGTGACCATATTACGAACGCCATCTACAACACATGAGCCAATCAATTGTTTCTATAAGGTGTTGGATGGGACCTTTGTAGCATGTGGATCAGGGATTGGTAGAGGACCTGATGTAATGTTTAGGGTATCCTTTAGTATTGTAATTATGTCCTTGGTGCTTAACTTCAAATCTTGAAAACTAAACAACAGTGTACTCATAAGCTTTTGCGCCACTTCAAACATTTGAAGTTAGCACTTCATAAGCTGATCAGTGGAAAATTGTGTGTTTTCTTAATGTACATGTACTCTTGGGACATGAGAATTTGATGCTCTAGGAGCTTATGGTGTAATAGTCTCCTCCCCCCTTGCCAACGAGGTGCGTTTTCTTTTCATGTTAAGAGGACGAAAAATTTGTGACATGATTGTTCGAATTCCTCTAGCCCCGATAATAGGACTTGAACTAAATGTGAGTCCATTAGTCTAAATTACCTACCTAGTGGCCAAAACTCTAAGTGCCACACTAACCTTTTATGCCGCGAAATAAGAGGGGCAAAAAGAAGTGGCAAATTCTAGTGTGAGACTATAATTGTGTGCATTGCAAAAACATACTCCTTAACCATGGCATTGTGTGAGAGGCCATAGAATAACTTAGGAGGTCCCTCCTGTGATCCTGAATTTTGTATTGGTTGGGAATGACTAGCTGGTTGAAAAGACTTACATTTTAGATTAACAATTTGAGCAACATGGGCTTGAAACACCTCCTCTTTGTCAACATTGTGTTCATTCTTCTTAACATTCTTATTAGAATTACCCTTAGCAGGGAAAGCCTGAATGGAGGGTTGAGGTGCCTTGGCTTTTGGTTGAAGGGCAATGGAATATGCTGGCAGATTTTTCCATGGTAATCAGAGTTGTTTCCATTTTGGGAACTTGGCAAAATAAATAACTTCTTGATGTCCCTCTTTCCCACAATAATCACAAAAGAGATCCTTGGAAGGAATGTTGCACTCATTAACTTTGTCGACATGATTGTCATAGTAGTTACAAAAAGGTAGGATGGGTGTAGCTGAGTGCACCGCTTTAGCCCTTGAAGAAAAATGTGATGATCTGGATGGTGCAGCTAGTGGAGGCTAAGGCCTTGAACATGATGAAAGCATCATAGTATTGGCTTCATAGTGTCCATGAACGAGTTTTAGCTTTTCAGAAATGTTGTACATATTCAGCAAAGTGTACGAGTTTCCAAATTCTGCAAAAACCCGTTGCAAAACCTACGCATGCAGTGTCAGAATACCTTTTAATGAATGAAGATACCAATGGGTAGCTTCTAGGTCTGTGATGCTTTGAATATCCTCTTTCAGCTTAAGAATCCTCTTGTAGAGCATTTTGAAGGTTTCATCTTTCTGCCGAGAGAAGGTGGCGAACTATAGAATTTTTTTGGAACTTTTGATCGAAAATTCCAGCTGAAGAACTTGAAAGAATTCCTCCATTGGATCAACAAAGGTTAATGCATCAATGGTGGGAGGAATGTTTGCGGTAACGACAATGAGTTGTTGAAGAGAAAGGTTTATTAAAGTAGGTACTGGATATGGATTATTGGGCACACTCCCATGATGTGTAATGGCAACTTGTAATGTAGCTTAAAAGGTGGTGGCAATGGCTATGGTATAAGCTGGATTGGGGATCTAAGTGACGTTCAAAATCCTCGGAGAATGTTGCTCATAGACATCCAATGCCTCATAGTGCACATAACAAGCCAATTTTTTAATGCAAACGCCTCGATGTAATTAGCGCCATACTTGAGCTCTAATTCACAAACCATAGTTGAAAAAGTCGCTTTGAATTCCCTCAAAGAAATGGTAATTGGCCTTTCGTTGAACTTCTCAATTTTCCCAAAGGAACTGTTGACCTCCATGGTGTATATGGGTGTAGAGGTCATGGCTTGTAGTGGAATATATGGTGATGGTGTGAAAGCAAGTGCGGTAATAGGCGTATTCCATTGATTAACCCCTCAAAATGGACTTTGATGTACCATTGATGTAGTGTAACCTAAACCTGAATTCTTGGTAGGAGTTGTATTGGATGACGGTGGCATTGTAGACGTTTAATGGTACCATTGTGAAGATCATGAATTCAAAGAAATTAGCTCAAATGATTGTGTGTTACTTCATAGCTAATATTGGCTTTAGTTGAATAGTAGTGTTCTCATCATCAAAGGACATGGTGTTCTCCCATGCCCCAAAGTTTTGTAGAAATATAGATCATTAGATATAGTTTGAAAATACGATATCAAATATGTGTGTACGTAATATATACGATTTGAAGAATACAATATTAGATATGTATGTACGTAATACATATAATTTGAAGAATATGGTACGTTGATGAGGATGAATGGCGACGGACCAAAGTTGATGGACAAACGTCAATGATGGAAGTAGATGGACTTTGCATAATGATCTCAAAAAAAGAAGCTTTGAAATCAAACTTGTTTTCATTAAAAAAGGCTAGGATCTTCATCCAATCAGTCACTAGGCCAATGACCTTCTCAAAACAAATTTGAACTTTCAATAAGATTAAATGTCCCCAAAATGTTTTTATCAGCACGAGGATTGAACTAATATTGAAGACAGATGATGTTTATTGCATTCATCAATTTTTGGTTAGGGAATCGTCATTTTAGTTCCTTGATAAAAGATATGGCAACATGTGAACATTACACCTTGACAACTTCAAAGGTTATTATCTAATCATCATGCGTAGTTTGAGTGAACACCCTAGTAAAAGGTCACTTCTTATGTAATTGGTATTGCTTGCCCATGAAGTAAAAAACCACAAATTGGATGTTTGTTGCAAAATCAATCCACCAAGCAATCAATAATTGGTCAAATGTTGATGTTTTCATGTAGGTCTAAGAATGATTTGAATTGTTCTGCACCATATTTCTTTTCACAATTTGAATACATGTATAATTCAACACATCACATTTTCATAACAACGACAAAATCACACACAAATGTGTTATGGGCTTGCGCAAACTTGATAAGCACATGAACTAACTCCAATAAAAACATGATGCAAACTAGTTCCATCACCACTTCAATGTCACAAAGATACCAAAAGTTGGTCTTTGCTACTGCTACAATATGCAAATCATCATGCATATTTACCACTAGAGTTTTGTATTTTGTAAAACTCACTTAGTAGGAGAGAACATGGAGATCCACCTAATCTTTACATTATGGAGCAATTTCAAACCCTTGGTTCAAGCAACTTGGCAAGAGTTCCATGTTCTGAACGTCTTTTATGTGAAGATGAAAAATATGTGTATGTAGTTTGTAGCAACCCCTCAAGCTTATCAACTAGGGGTTGAGTAGAAAAAAATTTGCACTACTGGGTCCATCTGATGTGCCATGCAGTGCAATCACAAAAGGTGCAGCTTTGGATTTAAGTTGAGTGGCAACACCAATTTGCAACCTTATGAACACTTCAATTCCATTTGATCCAAAACAAATCTACTTGATACTAATCTAATCAAATGTAAAGCCCCCCTACTCCATCATAGACCTCATAATCAACTAAGTCAAATTATCAACATTACTTCCACCAATCACCCTCTCTAAATTCAGCAACAATGGAATCCTTTTAAAGTCATCAACAACATAGGCATGAACATTACACCAAGATTGGTTGTCAATTGTGGTAACTTCATCACAGTTGATAACAAGGTACTTGACCTTTTGCACAATAGCTCTAGTGGATATAATGACAATCTGATGCATGTTTTTAACCATTTACCAACTAATGGAGTCATTAATGTTTACATAAAATAATCTTCACTGTCAAGATAGCAAATAATTTTTTCATGCTCTCAAAATCTATTAAAGGCTGACCAAGTTTCAAGAGCCAGAAGATGGCCACAAATTGAATGAACTTGGGCTTCTTCTCACTAACTTCACTAAAACCAGCCACCATTTCAACAACAATATTCTGACCTTTATTAGTTCGTAGCCGCTCATTCTTAGCATGTTAACTGTTAGTAAACGTAAAATACTACCCCATAGTAAATTTAGGATGTGCAACCTTGCATTTTTTTGTACTTGCATGCTTTTGCAAATTGTCAAATTACCTTGGGAACCAATAGTTTTACATTCTCATCAAGCTCATTACAAATCTTGCAACGCACCATGTTAAGTTTCCCATCACACCCAACCATAGCCTCAACCCAAGGTAATTTTGTAGCCCACACCTCTTGGAAAACCCAATTTAATTCCCATTCCATTTTCTTACATTTCTTTTGTGTAGGCTCAGGAATCACAACTTGAAAATCAAGATTGAAATTTTGAAGTTGAACTAAATCATTAGAAAGATGATGGTGATAAGGGAGAGACATGGTTAAAGATTTGAATTTTAAATGATGAAGCTATGTCTGTAGAAGACAAAGGTTCAACACTAAATAACATCTTGTATTTAAAGCCCATTAGTGGTTGCAATGGACTCATGATGAAACAAAGATGATAAAACATGAAAGGTAAGAAGAAAACTTAAAAGATAAAAATAGGTAGGAATAAAACAAAAGAAATTAAAAGTAGAAGAAATGAAATAGGTATAGAACCTTAAACCTTGTAGTAATACGATGGTAGCATGATGAGCAGAGGGATGAAAAAAGAAGATTATACTTCGTAGTTCAATTGTAGCATGAAGAACAAACAAAAATTAAAAAAAATGTGATGGCAACATGATGACAACGTGATGACATTGTAATGAGTAAACATGATGAACAAACCAAAAGAACCTTAGACACGATCAAAAAAAGATGAGCATACCAAAAGAAGCTCAGAATTTCAAGATCCTTAAACCCTAGTTGAGTGTGATGAATAGTCACGATGAGCAAAGATGAAGAAGCTTAAACACAATGAGTAGATCAAAGAAAGTTCTTGAAGACACAATGAATAGACTGGATGAAACTTAGACACACAATGAATAAAAATGAAGCTTAAAACTTCAAAATCCTTAAACTTTAACCATTGTGACAATGAATAGAAACAAAACTTAGAGCTTCAAAATTTTAAAACCTTACCAAATGCGATGGAGATGATGAAGAGACAAAGCTCAAAAACACAATAAAAAACACGAAGCTTAGATATAGTCTAACTTAAAACACGATTTGAACACACACGATAGTAGATTAGAAGAAGTTTAGAGCTTCAAGATCCCTAAACCCTAATTTAGAGTGATGGCAACATGATGAGCATACATGTTGCACAATAAACATAATAATAAAAGCTCATAAATGATGAACAACACAATGAGCACATAATGCAAAACAAAATGTATGATGAACAAAGAAGTGAACATAAAACAAAGTACCTATGGAGCTTGTAATGTAAAGATTAGGAAGATCTCAAAGTAGAATCTGAATTGCAAATTAAATAGGGAAAGGGTAAGTTTAACTATATGTCGAAATTCTTTTTGTGCATTTTAACCTCCTTTCTTTTTGTGCTCCATCTCCAAGTCCAACAACCTTTTGTCTAATTTTATGAAAGTGAAGATTTCCATGCCAACTTTTGCCATAGATTTACAAAACCATTGATTCTACAAACTTAATGCATGTAGTTCCAAAATCTAATGTCACCTTGTTGTTAATAGAGGTGGCAAAAAAATGTAGCGACAACTCACTACAACAAAATAAAAACAAAGAGACGTGACAATTTTCTCTATAAACATGTAAAGGCAACTCACAGAAAGAAATGAGGGAATGTTGACAATGAAGAAGGATGTCATGTGTAGTGAAGTGTGATGTCGCCTCATAGAAAGTAGAATTAGGGTGACTACAAAGCTTGAAAATTAGAAGCAACTATGGCAATGGAGGTGGATGGGAGGTTGAGATTGACAAAATTGGCAACAAACATCAACAACCTCTAGCAACTTTGGATAGAGATGTTGATGATTTCAACCCTAATCAATCAAACCTACGACTAGCCCTAGATCGAATGGTTAGGATTATGATGAAATTGTAAAAATTAGACCATCTGATTTTACAAGTGGGTAGAATGGACCATTGGAATATTGCCACTTTGCAAAATTTCGCCAAAAAAAACACACTAACTATTAGACATTAGAGGAAGGAAACAAAATATTGGAAGGTATGCTATTGCATTCTTGTGTAGCTGATGTCATCTCTAAGTAGAGATTCTGTTGTCAAAAGGACTCCCCATCTGTCTATTGAAAATTTTCAGAATCACTTTTGAAAGTTTTCAAAGAACTGGCATATTTCTTGAAAGAACCGTCCAAAAGAGCTTGATGGTTTAGGGTAGGTTCTTTGACCTGGTTCTTTGATTTTTCATAACCTCAATTAAGGGTCAAACTCAGTTCTATGATTTTTTGAGAACCGTCAATCAAGGGTTAGAAACATTTCTTTGATTTTTTGAGAATGGTCGGTCAAGGTTTCATAAACCTAACCCTTACCCACCAGTTCTTTCTTTGAAAACAAGAGACGAAGTGTTGGGTGGGTACTAAGTCTTTTACCCTGATATATTCATGGGCAAATTACATGGTAAATTCAAGTAGATATATATTTTGATCTCACCATGTCTTATGCTACACAATTAGTGTATATTGGAGGTTTATTGCAAGGAGAGAATTTGTTTTTTGAAGTGGGTAGAAAGAGTGAATATGTCATAAATTACATAGTATTTATCATAGTAGTACCAGTGTTTTTTTTTCATTTTTATAATATCGAAGTTTTGGAAAAATTAAAGAAAAAGAAAATTAGTCAAATTTACAATATAAAAAAATCCAGAAAAAATCCAAGGTATTTGTTGAAAAATAGTGAAATTTTGTCAAAAAAAATAATCAATGAGTAGTATCTTGCTAGCTTTGACACAACTTTTATGTAGTTTGGAAATTTTCAAAGCACTTGTGATAACAAATATAGTGTTTTTCTTTTAATTTTTTGAGGTTTGATAGGTAATGAGCATCCCAAGTTAAATTTAACATTTATTGATGACAAAACCAAGCAAGTGCAAAAGAAAATTCCACTTTTTTTTAATTTTTTTTTTCTGGGTTCTTTTTATGTGGGTTGCCATGGTGTGAAAATTTGTCACAAAAAGAAAAAAACAAAACAATGATTCTTATGCACCTCCCCCAAGAAGAGATCTTGGTTATGATAAATTATTTACAAGGGAAACATGGACTAAATTGAAATTTTTTCCTCAAGATTGTCTTTTGATTGCTCCCAGCCCCTTAGAATCTACATTTCTATTTAGGTACACCAGCTGCTTCAACTGTCCTGCCAAAAAGGCTACTAGATTTACCTATGGTACACTATGGTCACTAGAGGTTGGGTCCTCAGTCTTTGCACACAAGTCTAAGTACTTACTTGAAATCACATATGAACAAAGGACACATTTTGTTATAAATTTTGTGTCAAACATTAGTTGTAGTTAAGGTAGTGTAACTAGTGTGTAACAAATAGTTGTGATGATCATTAACCCTAATGGATACAATGGGCAAACATCTTACCTACAATTGATGAAATCTTGAGTGCAAAAAAAAAAGTTACAACATCAAAAAAAAGATGGACCCTAGGATTCACATTGTGGATGATTTTTTCAATCACCCAACATTCATTCATCCCATAAAGCCAACTGGCTACTACCTAAGATTGCATGTGGGCATCTGTCCAAGTAGTTGTGGCTTTGAGTGACAACTAGTGTCATGCTAGGCTATACTACTCATCATGGTAGCATAATTGGGTTCTCAGTATATGAACCAAAAGAAAGGTGTTAGTAGATTCCTCAAGTCTTTTAAGGGTGGAGAAGGGTGCGAGTTGTTTCCCTTATTCTTTCCACCACAAATCATACCCACTATGATTGCGTTGGGTGACTATGTAAACAAAGTCATGTAAGGGTGTCCCCGATGCTTAGCTTAGATGAAGAGCTTTTGTAACGGTTGGAAAAAGTGTTCCTTCCTTCGGTTGGAAAAGAATTGTACTAGTAGCCTAGTAGTGATAACTATGACCAAGACAATTAGTTGTGAAGCTTGGTTGGTAGAATGCATATTTTGGAAAGGAACTTGCTACATGTAGTTTTTCCTGTTGTCGCATACAAGTAGATTACCATGCACGAAATGGACACCAAGTGTTGGACATGGTGCTAAAGGCAAAATGACAACGGCCCCCTGGATGGACACCTTTGAGGTAGGTATACTTGAAACAATCAAGGATGGATGGAATATCTTATCCAAAGTTCCTCAATCATCCACATTTTAATTCCTTTCCAATTGGGGCTTTTTAGTTAGTTGGGATGGGAAAGAACATTGAGTTGGTAAAATTTCAATGTTCTTTCCAATGAACCATAACTTAAGAAGAAGTACTACTAGTAGCCATGCCGATAGGCGAAGGGCTACACATTCACTAGGGTTTACAAAACCTTAACCAGACATACCATGTAGCTCACGGACACATTATGGTGAAAAAAAAAGTGATTTTCAGTACAGAAGACCTATAAAATGTCCATAGTAACTTAGAACTACCTTAAAAGAATTGGACTGCCCTCTTTGGAGGATTCTTCCATTGCCAGGACTTGAGTCGTTTCATCTTGTACCTTTTCCTCCCCCACAAATGGTGCCTTGTTTTATTGGTGATTGGCAGGTTTTCATCACTTTGAGTTGCACTTCATTTCACTTTAAAATGAGAGAGTGAGAGAGAGAGGTCTCCTTTGGATTCCCAATTGTATCATCTAGTGCACCTGACAAGAAAATAATCTCCAAGATATGAAACAATGGGATCCTAGTCTCCTCCAAATTCAAGCTATAATTCCAATGTACTTACTTAATGATTCATGATTCACAAAGCCCCCAGAGAGAGAGAGAGAGAGAGCAAGAGAGAGTTCTGGCCAACTCTGAAACCTCTCTTTAAGAAACCCTCTCTTAAATGACATATGTATGCACCAAAAAAAAAGTCATCAGAACATGCAGACCATTTGGCAGAGAGTATAAAGTAGTAAGTACTCTTGGACTACCATGGCCCCCACCATACCCATCACACACACTCCAGGGCAAGTGTTTTTTTTTTGTGATGTAGTCAAAATGGCAATGATTCACAAGAGGATTTAGCCAAATTTGTCTGCAAGTTCAATATCAAAAACAAAACAAAACAAAAATGGGTAAAAAAATTTCCTTCTATGTTTTTGGTTACATACTTTAACCATGTAAAAAAAATCTGGAGATTTTTTTTTTCATTTTTTGGTCCAATTCTAGCTATTGAAAATCATATATGCTTTTTGATTTCCAGTATGGTAGCCAAATATATAAAATCTGTGTATGATGCAGATATAATTTTTTGGGTTCTTTTCTTGGGCTTTAAACTCTTGCCCTGTACCTTACCCCCTCTAAGTAAGTTCCAATGATAGCTTTTTGTTGGATTGTAAGGTTTCAACTTCTGGAATGATGTCTGTTGAGGAAGAACAACAACACCAACAACAACAACACATCTTAACTAACTACCAGACAAAACAACAATCAAGAGTTTGAATAGGTAGGGTGTTGCTAGGAAGGGCTATATTAGTCCAGGCCAAAAAGAGTGACAGCCAATTTTAGGAATAAGAATTTCCATGCAACCAAATGAGAAGAGGGAAGTCATGGAGTGAAAGGGCCTCCCTTTTCTTTCTTGTATTGTATTGAATTGAATTGAATAGGTACTCACTCCATAATATTGCCCTTGTCATTAGGCCAGGCAACAAGAGGTTGTGCTGAACACACACAGTTAAATGATGATGAAACCCTGCCAATCATAAATAAAAAACCAAAGCACCCAAAACAAAACAGGGGGAATACAAGGAACAAAATGAATGAAGAAAGAATGCGCATCCAAGAAGGCAAAAGAACCACCTAAGAGAGCAAACCACAAAGGGCATGTCAAGTTCCCGAACCCCCTCCTGTACCCAGAAGCATATCAAAGCTTCTCAAATAAGAAAAAGGGGAGTTAAAGGACTAAATAACCAGTGAAAGAGTGCTTGGTTACCAGGGATAGTTAAGCCATGGATGGATGTGCTGAGACTATCCGCCGTAACCAGTACCCTCTCACACTTGTTACCAAACATAACCATCCCTCCGTCTGTTTCCCTCCTTTCATCCATGTAGAGAGTGATTATGAAATGTTCATCCAAGAAGTGAAAGTGTTACAACAGACTCATCAGGCCGACAAGAGCCAAGAGTGATAATCTTGTGCTAACTAGTAGGTACGTAACGAATTTTTTTAAAAAATTAAAAAAATAAAATCAAAGGTTATAACTCACACTTGTGACCTCACAACCAATCAGAGTGTTGAGATTCTTATTCCTAATGATGAGCCACTTCATGAATAAAAATGTGATTCTGGAATGTGAATATGGATGAAAACCTACGAATCATCATCAATAAAACAAAACAAAGCACAAAATGAACAAAGGAAGAAAGGAAGGGAAAAAAAAAGGTACAAGATGAAAGGACCCAAGTCTTGGCAAATGAAGAATCCTCCAAAGAGACAAAATTTTCTTTCTTTAAAACACGGAGTTCTGAGGTAACGCGGAGTTGACAATTAATGAATCTTTTGGCCTTGTAAGACTAGCCACACTCCCCTCATAACTCACAAAACACCCACCACCCACCCACCACCTTCCAAGTTCCCAGTTCCCAGTTCTCAGTTCTCAGTTCCCCACCTCTCCCCAACACTCTCCCTCCCCCCCCCCCCCAATTATTGGGGGCCTGCATGTGTGTAAGTGGGGAAAAATTGTATTATGGGGGAGGAATTTTTGTTTTGAAAGCTATAGTGGCGAGCATCCATATGAAGGTTTAGTCAAATGTGGCTATAAACCAAATATGAAATATAAAATTTTAATTATCCTTTAGTATATTTGGCTACCAAACTGGAAACCAAATATAAGGATCTGGCGATTTGTATCTGATTGATAGTTTAGGTGTACACATGGTCAGTTTACAACATTTGGTAATGAGATTATTATCAATAATAAAAACACTCTTGAAAAAGGATCATTTTTAAAAAATTGATCTCTCAGAGCATCTCCTTACACTTTATTCATTATTATGCTCTTTTTTTTTTGTGATTTTTGAGACATAAACAATAAGAAAAACAATTGATGTGTAAAAAAAAAGGACATCAAAGTTAAGTGGAGGATGATCTGCTCTCATTGATTCTTTTCAAATTAGGGTTAGGGTTGATGATCATAATAAGTGATGATTTCAAAGACATACCAAAAGAAAAAGAAAAAAGGTTTGACACCCACTATTAAACTTAACTGGGAAATTAGGTAATGCAAGACTCATTTTTCATGAGACTGTAAGTCAAGTGTTAGCCAAAAACCCAAAAAATTCATGAGCTTATAACTCAAGCATTAGCCAAAAGCAATCCAAAAACAAAATAAAAATTGGTCTGAGCCTCCCTCTCTTCTCTCTCTGTCTCTCTCTGTCTCTCTTCCTCTCTGGAATCTGATCTCTCTTCTTCAGCAACAACAGGAGCTGTAGCAACACACATACACACACACAAACACACACACATGCTGCAAGAAGAAGAAGAAGTTCATGATTCCACAAATGAAAAGCAGTACATAGTACTGGTACATAACTACTCCAGTGGAGTGAAAAGGATTCTTCACTAGTGAGGAGGAGGAGGTGGAAGAGGAGGAGGAGGTGGTGGTGGTGGTGGTGGTCCCTGGAGGAGGAGGTGGTTGCTGACATTTTTGTAGGAGTAGCTGGTTGGGGGAAGGTCCCACCAGTGAGTAGTGGAGAAGAGGAGGAGGAGGAGGAGGAGCTGGAGAATTAAGATGGGCAGTGTCGTTTTGCAGCTTGTGTAGCTAGTGTAGCTTACATGATCATCCAGCTTCAATGTGACAGACGGTGGGGGTGGAGGAGGGGGAAGTGCCTGCAGACCGGAAGCTAGCTAGGGTTCTTATATATTATGCTCAACTGTTGCAGGCAGATTGGTAATCTAGTGGTGCAGCAGCAGCAGCAGCTGGAGTGATCAGAGTGTCGTCGCAATCCTCGACCGGAAGTTGCAGAAGTTGTGAGGAGATTTGCATAAGAATATCAGAAATCCAGACACTTGAAGAGTGCTGGAACTGCAGCTGCACATATTCATCAGTAGCTAGCTTGTAGTTTTGCAGTAGTATAATACTGGTGAGATCAGTCGATCATCAGGAAGGAAGGAAGGGTACTTGCAGTTGAGGTGCTTTGGCAGTAAACTGCAAATCGTGTCATGAGATTGCGGCAGCAGCTGATCAGCAGCAGCAGGTGGTCTAGTGAGCTGCCCGCCGCGGGCGCTGCTGGATCAGTTGGGTCGAGGATGAAACCGCGGCGTCCAGCTGATATGGGGAAAGTGTTGATGGGAATGGTCCTAGTGCAGCTTGTCATGGTGCTATCTCTGCTGCTCGACAGTACTCCTGTGGTCAAATGTGTGCAGGGAGCTCGTCATGTCGATGAGTCTCTCAAGCGCTCAGCTGCTTTTGCGCAGCCCGCGTCTTTGCAGAATGTGAGTAGAAATGTAGTCCAGTCCTCCAGCTGCCTTAGCTAGCTTCTTTTTGTTTGCATTCTTGCATCGATCATCTCATGGTTTGTGAACAAGTTGCTGCCAAGTTTACTACTGTTGCAGTGTAAGCAGAGCCTTCCTAGCTGATGACAGGAATCAGGAACAAGATTTCAGCAGCTGATGAATCCCGCTTTGCACATTGCTCATCTCATTTTCTTGTTGTTGTTGTTGTTGCTGCTGCTGCTCGCAGGTGATTCGTGTTGAACTCATACACAGAGATCACCCGGCTTCGCCTTTGAGTTCTTCTAGCGACGGAAGTGTGAAGAGCTTTCCGACCAGGTTTGCAGAGGCTGTAGAAAGGAGTTACTCTCGCGCGGCTTACTTCGCCACAAGAATGCGCAGCAGCAGCAGCAGCAGCACCACCACCACCACCATCCCTGCTGCTCGCGCCGTCGGCTACACCCAAGAACAAAAGTTTGAAAGCGGAGTCTCAGCCGGCACGGGAGAATATCTCATGTCGCTGTCTCTGGGCACTCCTCCCCAGCAATTCGCCGCCATCGTCGATACTGGTAGTGACCTGAATTGGGTTCAGTGCTTGCCATGCAGAACCTGCTACCAACAGACCAGCAACAAGTTCGATCCTTCCAGATCTTCGACATACCGAGATGTTCCATGCGCAAACCAACTGTGCCAGGTACCAGACAATTTCAGCTGCAAGCTGCTCTTCTTCTTCTCCTTCTTGTTTGTTGCATTAGAACATCTTCTGCAAAATCCAATCCAATCCAGAAGAGTCCACTTCCCGAAAGCTTATACCTTTGAGTCTTGAAACTTTGGTGGGCTCATAACTCCCACATCTTAGCTCTGATCGAGTAGCTTCAAACAACAAAGTTGTAGGCCTTGAAGAGGTCTTTCCAACGACATATCACATGACATGACAATATGGTTTCCTGCACCGATGCAACTGTTTTTTTCTGCAGGCACTTCCGATTCAGAACTGTGTCTCCGCGACGTGTGATTACGAGTACGTGTATGGAGATCAGTCCAGCACATCTGGAGAATTAGCTTTCGATACCATCTCTCTTGCCAACGGAGGAGGAGCACCGGAAGGCATTCCCAATTTCGCTTTCGGATGTGGGCATGCGAATCAGGGAACATTTGCTGGTGCTGGCGGGCTTGTAGGACTAGGCCAAGGTCCAGTGTCACTAGTCTCTCAGCTGAGCTCCACCTCCACATTCCCTGACAGATTCTCCTACTGCTTGGTCAGCTTGAATGCCGCCACCACCACCACCAGTGCGCTTCTGTTTGGCAACGTGAACACAGTCGCTGGAATTCAGTACACTCCCATCATCAGAAACGCTGTGCACCCAACTTACTATTATGTGCAAATGGTGGGCATCAGTGTGGGTGGTGTTGATCTCGGCATCAATCCTTCCACTTTTGATGTCAATCCCTCCACTGGTGCTGGTGGCACCATTCTGGACTCTGGAACCACCATCTCTATGCTCACTCTGCCTGCTTACGAAGCTGTTCTTGAGGTAAGTCGATTTTTAAGGCACTGCTCATCAAACCTTGCAATATTTCACACTTTGTTTTCATGGGTGCATTGCAGCAGCTTAGAGTGGAATAATTATTTGTAGCTCTCCTGAATTCTTGCTCGGATCATCATTAACAGTTCCTTTGAGATTCTGGCTGTTGGGTCTTGGTGAAGAGCATGTCGATCTTCTTCCAAGCTCAGATCATCATCAACAGTTCCTTAGAGATTCTGGCTGTTGGGTCTTGGTGAAAAGCATGTCAGTCTTCTTCCAAGCTGTTCTGACTGGCATTATGATCTTGGTCAAGCATATCTTGATCATGATTCTGTCTGTTAATTGGTTGTTGTCAAAAACCTTCTTCTAACTGTTGTATTATGAACAACAATCTTCATCAAGCTGCTGCTGCTGCTGCTGCATCTTGATGATTCTGGCTGTTGTTGGGTCATGAGTATCTATCTATCTATGTATCTATCTTTGTTAATCTTAAGCAGATCAGCTTCTTTCTGACTGGAATTTATAGGATCTTCCTGGAGGAGTGAGCACGTCAATGAGATTCTCATCATGTCTCATTGACTGTTTCTTTGGCTGATCTTTCTGTGTGTCTTGTGATCTTTGGGGATGATGCTGACGATGATGGTGGTGGTGGTGGTGGTGATGATGATGATGTACTACAGGCTTTCCAGAGAGAAGTGGCATACCCGCTGACAGATGGGACTCCATATGGACTGGATCTGTGCTTCGACATTGCGGGAGTGACCAACCCTACTGTGCCAGACATGACGTTCCACTTCCAAGGGGGAGCCAACTTCTTGCTCCTGCCTGAGAATCTGTTTGCCATTGTTGATGCTTTGGACTCTGTCATGTGTATGGCTATGGCAGGCAGTGAAGGCTTCAGCATCATTGGCAACATCCAGCAACAAGACCATTTGGTGATCTACGACCGAGTTGCTCAGAGGATTGGCTTTGCCAATGCCAATTGTTAACCCCCAGGACTAAATGGCATTTCACCCACCAACTGACCTACCTACCTACCTACCTACCTACCTCCTTGGTTGAGCCTAAATCCGTTCAACTTTCATCCATTCAGTTGAGTATGAATTTGTTCGATCCACTGACTTTCTTTCATCTGCTCAACTGGTTGAGTCTGAATTCATTCAACCAACTTTCATCTGCTCATTTCGATTGTAGTCTGAATTTCATTCAGCCAATTTTTCTTCATCTGCTCCTTCAGTTGAATCTGAATTCAATCAGCCAACTTTTTCATCTGCTTGCTCATTCAGTTGAGTCTGAAATCATTCGGCCAACTTTTCCATCTGCTTGCTCATTTGGTTGAGTCTGAAATTCATTGGGCCCAAGTTTTTCATCTGCTTGCTCATTTGGGCAAGTCTGAAATTCATTCAGCCGACTTTTTCATCTACTCATTTGGTTGAGTCTGAACTCATTCAGCTGACATTTTCATCTGCTCAGTCAGTTGAGACTGAATTAGGTTTTGAGCTGACGGGGCAGTGGACTGCCTGGTGTTCAGTTCAAATTTAGGGTTTGAGTGACCTGGCAGCCAGCTCAGTTGAGGCTGAAATTAATCAGACTGTTAAGGCTGATCTGGCAGTCGGTTGGTCGGTCGGTTGAGTGTGAATTGGACTTTGAGCTGACAACAAGGTGCTTTTGTTGAGTCCGAATTAGAATTTTAAGCTGATCTAGTCCTCATTGGAGCTTTTACATTAGATTATAACCTGACCTGCTCAGTTGGGTCTAAATTAAAACTTTAAGCTGGGTCTGGATTAAGCTTAAGTTGAGTGGTTGAGTCTGAGTTAGATTTAAGTTGGGTTATGAATAGACCGAGCTTTCAGCATTTAGAACATTTGAACAATTTGGAAACAATCACAAATTCTCTTCCCCCCTGCTAGTTCATAAATTGTCATCATGTCCAATTTCACTCTTTTTTGTATTTTTCCCCTTAGTTTTGAGAAAATACATTCACTTATGAATCATGTTCTATGATGTGAAGGTCACATGGATTTGAGAGAGCTCTTAACCCTAAGAAGCTTAGGGTGAAGGGGTGGAATCTCTCACCTCAGTGACAATTAACATGTATATGTCATGATTTTAGCTCTTTTTCTATAGGATGAAGCACTTGGCAGTTTGTTTTGTCGATATTTTTGGGTTGGTTTTGGTAGCCTCTTTTAACTCCATAGCAACGAAAAAAGACATGGCATTCTTACAAATGACTATATCAATTTGTGACTTACACTATCCAATTTCATTCACTTTCTGACTACACTCAATTTGGGAATGAAACCAGTTCATTTGAACTAGTATAGCCTTTGTCGATGACCCAAGTGTGAGTTGATTACCCAACTAAAATTTTGCCTTCCAAAATCATTTTTTGTAATTTATTTGAATTTCCGAAAACCAAAAAAAAATCTACTCAAAATTCAATTCTCTCTCAAACTTTCAGTCTAAAAAATTTCAAATCACTGTAATTTATCTGAATTTCCAATGACCAAAGAAAAAACTACTCAACATTCAATTCTCTACTGCACCTTAGGTCTAAAAATTTTCAAATTACAAAAAATCTTAAATCACCTTCATAAAAGGTGTGGAAAACTTAATTTTGAAACTAAGCAATTCTTTTATTTTTAAAAAAATCATGTTCAACAGACACATTTTGGTCACTATTACGAGCTTTCAAATCATCATCAGAAGATTATGTCATATCAAATGATCAAGAAATTCATGTAATCTGTCCCTAGACCCAACGGTCATTCCATGTATGCGTTCCTCTTGCATGTGTGTATGTAATGCAAGAATCAAAATTAATTAACGACTGACTTGCTTTGTTCTTGTATTTTATTCATGCTTTGATTTCTTATGGGTTGGAATTGTAAGGGTTTAGGGGTTGGAGATGTTTAGGGTTTAAGGGTTATGTGTCAAGGTTAACAATGTGGTTCAAAGCTTTGATGTGTTGTATATGCAATTCTTGCATGATGATCTCATAAGAGTGTGAGTATCCTTGCATTGTCGAGTCATGTGAAGTCCATTATAGAAACTTAGAAAGATTCAATTGAACTTCTTCGTCATGGTAATCAAAATGTGTTTTCAATTTTGATGATGAGAAATTTTTCAGGAATTGGTATATAGGTGAATTTTTTGGAATATTTCAATATGATCATCCTCAAACAATTCTAGAAATAATTTCTATCACATCATCGTTCATGGCATTAATCATGTCTTTAAACAATTGTTCTATCATATGATTGTCCTCAAACAATTCTAGAAATAATTTCTATCACATTGTCGTTCATGGCATTAACCATGTCCTTAAACAATTGTTCTATCATATGTGATTATCCTCAAACAATTTCTATTAACAATTTTTTATCATGTTCAACAAACACACATGGTTATTATGTTAAGATTTATGGCTTCAATATGAGAAGCATGAAGTATTCAACCTGGTTTTTTTTTTTTTTTTTTTAATTTTGTTATGATTTTCATGCATAAAATGAATTAACCAAATTTGTCTATAAAAAAAATATAAAAATCAAAAATTTAAAA
>Ga0116227_10005948_pt1 | contig 25145 bp, 33 predicted proteins | sample S1TSphgellanicum_FD_89693 | JGI IMG/M metagenome (GOLD analysis project Ga0116227, IMG submission 89693) | Host-associated microbial communities from peat moss isolated from Minnesota, USA - S1T2_Fb - Sphagnum magellanicum MG | ecosystem: Host-associated > Plants > Peat moss > Unclassified... | reverse complement strand
TTTGGGTGGCCCCCTTCCGCCCCCTCTTTTGTTCTTTTGCGCCCTTTCGGAAACTTCCCCATTTTTCCGCCCCCCCCCCCCCCCCGGTGTTGTGCTCGGCTATCGTTCGCGTTCTTCCCGCAAGAGGCCATTGATCCACGACACTCGCAACTCTTGACCTCTTCTCCATCTTTGTCATCATCGTTTCTCCACTGATCTCTCCCTCTCTCTGTGTGTCGTGTGCTGTCCGTTACAGGTAGTGGGTTCGGCTTTTTTGTTTTTGTTTTTGGGTTTGTATTTTTTTTTCCCCCTTTTGGTGTGTTCTCTCTCTCTCTCTCTCTCTAGGTTTTCAGAAAGGGGGGGGGTGGGCAGGCGAGGGGGAGGAGCTTTGGTTTCGGTCACTTTTGTTGTTCTTGGCAGTTCTTTGGGTTTGTTTGGATTTTTGGACCCAGACTGCGATCTGGGGTTTTTTTTTGTTGGTGGTGGTATTATTCGGAGGTTTCGGATCTTGTTGTGAGGAGGAGGGCGGCTGCTGCCGCTGACGGGGAAGGGAAGGACGACAGTTTGTGCAAAGCCTTTTCCCCTGCGTTTGCAACGGGAGTAGACGGTAACTTTTCTCTTTTTTGTTTTGGTTGTGGTTGATGGGTAGTTGGAGAGAGAGAGAGAGAGAGCGAGAGAGATTGCATCAACTGGGACAATGGGTATTATGGGCCATGCTTGTCTGAAAGGTCTCTTGTATGTTTTTTGCAGGAGCTATGGCGAATCATCCGGCAAATGCCGCTGCTGCCATCCCAGCAGCAGCACATGTGGTATGCACTGGGATTCCTGCTTGACTCACATATCATTGCAACTTTTGGGTAGAAGCATCAGATTTGATAAAAGACAGAACTCTCCTCTCCCACTGTTGGGTTGATGGATCATCCTCCCTTTGACACTTGGGTATTATCCTTTTATTAGAATAAATGAGCTGAACTTAGTTGAGGGTTTGGGAGTGCAGGTTGGGAATGCATTTGTGAACCAGTATTATAATGTGCTCCATCAAAGTCCTCAGGTGGTGCATCGGTTTTACACTGATGCCAGCCTCTTTACCCGAGCTGAGGCTGGTCCTGATGGTGCAGTGGACACAGTAATGACACAAGATGTATGTCTACTTGAACCTGCAACCCGTTTGATTTTCTATCAACGAGGTTTTCCAATTGCCTCTGCCTATGGTGTCGTGTGATTCATGTTTCTGACACTCTGTATTGCTTGTTGATTATGCAGGAGATCCACAAAAAAGTTATGTCTTTGGATTATGGGGACTTCAAAGCAGAGATTAAGACCGTGGATTCTCAGGATTCCCTAATGGGGGGTGTTCTTGTGATGGTCAGTGGATCACTTTCCTGCAAGAGCACTGGCAACAGGAATTTCACACAGAGTTTTTTCCTGGCCCCGCAAGAGAAAGGCTACTTTGTGCTGAATGACATTTTTCGTTATCTTGATGAGGCACCACCACCGGTCTCGAAACCAGCTCCTAGTTTGCCAAATGGTGTGCCAGAGCTCCCACTTGCACCAGAGCCAGGTACTTCTCCAAGCTATCATGTATCCAAGTGCTGTTTGTTGTGAACATTTAAACTACTGTTGTACTAAGGTTATTTCTTAATTTGTTTTTATGTGGTGTTGTAGCTATCGAAGGACATGTGGTGGTGGAAATGGAATCAAGGGAGGTTGTATCACCACCATCAATTGACAGTGAGGTTGGAGTGGAGGAAAAGGTTGATATCACAGAGCAGGAAGCTTTAGAAGTACAGGATAATGAACCTGCAGAGGATATAGCCCAGGTTGATATATTGTCACCAAACAATGAGGAGCCTGCTTCCCCACCTGTCCAGAGTTACAGCTCACCTTCACCTCCTTCACACCCTCTTGAAGAGGACAGCACCTCAACTGGAGAGAAGCCAAAAGTGTCATATGCCTCTATTGTAAGCTACAGCTATGCCAGTTCCTTTAGTGCCACAGAGTTATGAACTATGATGTCCATGTGGATAGCTGAAGTGTCTGGTTGGGTGGTTTCATAACAAGTGGACTGTGTCTGGTTTTGCATCCAGCTACGGTTGAGAAATGCAGGAGGCTCAGCTGCACCTGCATTCCATAGTGCACCCAAAGCTGCACAACCTGCACCAGAAGCTTCAGCTGCTCCAACAGTCTCTTCATCATCTCCTGCTTCAGGCGATACACATAATACACTTGATGAAAATGCCCCGCATGAGGCTGAAGGTTCATCTCCCATTGTTAAGAGCAGTCCCCATCAGCAATGTAGTATTATTCAATTTGGAGATAGTGATGTTGGCGGAATCATTGGTCTGCTTTTGTCATTAGTGGTAGGTGATGAGGCACCAGCAAGGCTGCCCTGTAAATGATGTCCTTTTGTCGTTCCATGTGTCTTTGCAGCTGATGGCCATTCAGTGTACATCAAGAATCTGCCAATCAACATAATGCCAGCTGAGGTTGAGGAGCAATTTGCTCAATTTGGGCCAATCAAGCCTGGAGGTGTTAATGTCAGAAGTCAGAAGGTGGGTTCAAACTCTGGTGTGTGAATATACCTATCTGCAAAGATTTTAGTATCTATGAGGTGAAGGTTGCTGACATAATTTCTGTCTGTCATCAGCAAGGTGTATGCTATGCATTTGTGGAGTTTGAAAATTCAATCTCCGCTCAAAATGCAATTGAGGTACTCTTGCTCACAGAACTTCATTCCACTTTTGTAGAGGAGTTTGAAAGTGTCTGCCATAGAAAAACAGTTATGATTGGGGAGCAATCTCAAAAGTGTCAGATTATTTTATTGAATCAGACATGTTTGTTTTCAAGACCAACTGATATGTTATACCATTATGGTTCTTCAAAGCCTTTTGTGGGATTCGAGGCTGAGCTCTCAGTGCTTGAAAGTTGGGATTTACATGCAGAATGCAGTTCTTTGTGACAAAAATTGCTGGGTCTCGGTGCATTGTAGGCTGATGGGTAGTGCTGCATGTCATGCAGGCCTCCCCTGTGTCAATTGGTGGTCGCCCAGCATATGTTGAGGAGAAGAGACCTATGGGATCACGAGGTCCAATAGCCTTACCTTGTTATTCTGTCCTCCAACCTAATAGCCTATATCTGAACCATTTTCTGTTATCCAGCATTAACAAATACTGAAGAACAGTTGAAATTGGTCCATTCTAAAGCAGTCATTGAAATTGTTTTTTTTCCTTTCCTGAACTAGGAGAACTGGACTGTGATTGTTTTATTCATTAGACATTGTATTGACTTGGTTGTGATTATACAGAGCAATTGTGTTTCAAATGACAGAAATTTGAAGTCAGAAGATTGTGTCTTTATTCTGTGTGATTCTTGCATAGAGCAAGCTTGTGGCTGTTGAGTTGAGTTGCTGACAAATGGTGGAAGGGTCGTTTGGGTACATGTAGTTCCGAGACAACGGACGCAGGAGGGAAGGAATGAGCGTCCTTACCGCAGCGATGGGATTCGAGGACGTGGCTCATATTCTGGCCGCAGTCTAGGACGTGGGTCGGGCCAGGAGCGGGATCGGGACATGTCTAACAGAGGAAGAGCTCCTGGAGCACCTCGTGGAGGATTTCAGGGTGCTAATGTTGTAGGTGGGGCTTCTAATAGCAATGGCATCAATAGTGGTGCTGATGCCAACCGCCGTGCTGATGGACAAGGTGGGAATGCAGCTGGGCTAAGGCCTTCCAGGCGTGGTGCTGGTAACCAGCTCCCCCGTAATGGGTCTGGCTCCTTCCCTCGCAATAGCCCTTCAACACCCACTGCTGTGTAAGGTCAGACAAGATTTTGGAAGCAATTCTCTGATATGTGGAGCAAAAGAAAGTGGCATAGAGTAAGGGGTGAGGGGTAGTGGATATGATAGAAGTGGGTACCTCTGGGCTAGGCTACCATGAAAGGACTGCAGCAGCAGCAGCAGCAGGGAACTTTTGTTTAGCAATTCTTCATTTTCCTTTGGTTTGTCAGGTGATGAGTCACTGATAACAGTGTGTGCATGTGGGAGGTAACAAGGCCTTGGTGGGGGAGCAGTGTAGGTTGATGCAACATTTTCTTCTGAATTGCAATTTTGCCTAGTAAATGGTTACCCATAGGGTAATCCTACTTTTTTGGAAGATGTGTACTTTGGCTGTCTAAAATTGAAACAAGGATGTAGCATGTACGGATGTCACAATTCGAGACTGGTCAAATCCTTCACAAGTGGGTGCCATGTTGAGTACTTGATATGTAATCCTCTATTGGATTTTGTTCTCTTTTCAGGTTATTGCTCTCAGCATTTTCATTTAGTCAGGACTTTTGTTGATCTTCCGGAAGAATCTACTTTGGAGTTCGGTGTCAGTCTCATACTGTTTGATTATGTGTTCTAGTTCTTCTCTCCCTCCTCTAATCTAAAGAGCTGAGGTAGCTCATCTGTTGACAATAATCCTGGCAAGTTCAACATTTCAGTGTAGAATAATTATTTGTTTTGAAGATTCCATTTTGAGATATAGACTATTTCAGAATAGTTTAAAGTAATCTCAATTTTCCTTCACAAAAATTTGAAAATCTCAACATTTTTGAAATTGATATTAAGTGTCAAACAACACATGTTAGGACAGTTATTTCAGATCATGCTGAAATCATAGTCAATAGTCTGTATTATAGTTTTTAATACTTTCTAGGTCAGTTCTTCATAGCAAATGACAGGAGCAAATGGTCATAAATCATTTGTTAGTAAGTTTAGGTTTGTGGTTTGGATCCTTCCACACAAGGGCAGGTACATTATAAAATTCTTGGGTTATGTAAAAGGCCAATCTGATGCTTTAGTTCTTCATGCTTTATTTTATGATTTTGTCCACTTATTTTCCAAAGGTGTGTTTAAACCTCTCATCATGACTTAGCACTAATCTACCATTGTTTTCAAAGTCTTGAAATACGCACCTTGGTAGGTAGTATTGAAATATTTCATAGTTGTTATTTGTTTTTTCCAGAAGCATCAAGAAGACTCAAGTCATTATGTTGGCTAGCACTAGAGAAAGTAATAATTCTATCTAGCAGACAGATTTTGATATTCTTTTTCAGCAAGTGCAAAGATACGCACGCATCACTTGTCAATAGTGACAAAAACAATCAACAATGCACTACACAAGACCTGTCAATTATTTGACAGAATATCCTAAATTGTGACTTCTCAAGAATGTCTAAATGGTGACCCTCAATCCCCTTGCACCATAATTTTCTTTGTTATCTGCAGTGCCTTAGTCTGCAGAATTCTTCTCATTGGTCCAATGAGTGCTTGTGTTTGGACATTACCTCTAGCTCGTTGCTTCCCCCGTGTTTTCTTTGTCAAAGTGCTGCCTGTAGTCATCGGCGACAATATTCCATCCCCCACCACATGCAATGGTGGTTGGATTATCATCTCTGAAGATTCTGGACGATCTCCATTTTGGAGATCTTTCTGTTTTTCCAGTGACATGCTTCGTGGTTTCCTTCGGCTTCTCTTTGAAGCAGTTCTGCCCATATTTGACTGTACCATAGACTCATCCCCACCAGCATCCAACAATACTTCAATTCCCTTGGTTGATTCAAGGAAGTCTCCATCTTGGAGACCTTCTCTTCCCTCCAATGTTTTGCTCAACTCCTCATCTTGTACAGCACCAGCCTGATTTTTCATGCTTCCTGAAGCTAGAGTTTGGGTTCTGATCTCTTCAACACAAGTAGAGCCTTCAATTTCCATGGCCTGATTCCTTGCAGTTCTCAGCGACACCTCCACATCTTCTGAAACCACAATAGCTGACAGGCCCATTTCAGAGGGATATTCAGCTGCAAAATCCCCAGGAACACTCAACTGTTGTTTTGAAGGCACATCTGTCCAAGTCTGTAATTGTGATTTTGGGGCCACCTCTTCCACTTCAGTGGGATGGAAAGCATAGACATCATCCTGAGAACTCCCCAGCATCAAACCAAGAGAATCTTCAAGTTCTTTCACACAGGGCACTTCTGATGGATCCGTCAGGTACTGGTCCTCCCAGGAAGGACTAGAATCTTGGTCAGAGCCACTTCTGCCTTGAGAAATCCCTAACTGTTCTTCTGCAGATTTCTGATACATGTTGCCCTGTGATTCCTTGGCAATGCCCAAGGAATGTTCAAACCCAGCCCCACTGGGTTCTAGGTCCAAAGATGATTCATTGGGTTGAATAGAGATCGGGCTAGGACACTGTTTTGGAGGTATCAACTCTGGTTTCAAGACAATCTCCTTCACAGTGAAGGCTCGCTCCAGAAGCTTTATAGCTGGCATCTCAAGGTCCCTTAACACACATGCAAACACATATGCAAGCATATTTACATCCACTGCTGCTCGATGCACATTCTTGACGGGTGGGAGGTTGTATACATTGTTGTATAGATGAGACAGAGTACAGTTTTTGACCACACCTGTGCAGAAAACATCTATGTCAGCACATTCAGATGCAGAACAGATACCCTAAGCCTTGGATGAAAAGGTCAGACAAAATGCACATATTTGCAACAAAATATGTTGGAGCAAGCATCTTACTTACCTGTTGTCTTTTTCTGTGCCTCTCTTGCAAGAATCAGGGAGTCTACAAAGTACCAATGAGATGGGACTTGCATTGAGCATGCATAGCACTCCTTCATGATGAAAGGTACATCGAAACCTCTCCCATTATGTGCAACCAGGATGACTGGCTCATGGCCTTTACGTCGCCCTTCCACAAAGTTCACTATTACTGGCATGACTTCCTCCCAACTGGACCCCAGCAAACAACCCTCCAAACATGGTATAGTTTCTCAACAGAGTTTTGGAGCATCATATCTATGGGATTGCAGAGACAGCTCCACAATAACACTTTGAAGGCAACCATTCTGTCGGTTCCAGCAAAACCAAACTGAGCATGACAAGAATCGGTGCAGAATAAGTGTCACTGACAAATCTTGGCTCAAGAAAAATGTGGATATGGGCCATCCTTGAAAGTAATAGAAAGCACCCCCTGGTAGCAAAGTTTTCTAAAGACTCAAAGACAACTGGTTAATGGTCCCTCAGGCTTACCTTGGAACACCTGCCTGATTCACCATTTCAGTGGAGATGTTGTGAACCTCTGTGCTTCTCTTGGGCACTTCTTGGTTTGGATTCACCAGTGTTTGCATTGTACTGCATTCTCCACCTGCCAAATCACGGCAAGCAAACTCGAGAATCTTGGATCCAGACACTAGAAAACCTGTCGTCTCTATGTCAAAGACAATGACTGTTGGATCCAGAGATGAATCCAGATATATTGAAGAAGTTTCTTCAGTGGAGAAGGTCTGTTCCATTTCACATTTTAAGGTCTCCTTGCTATTGGACTCCTTGCTGATCATCCTCCCCATAAATGGCCTTGTTGCTTCAGGTTGAGGGTCACCATGTGCTGCTTTGGGGTTCTCATCTTGGGTTCTAAACTGCTCCTCATTCCAAGCTTCCATGTGAGAGGAAAGTCTAGGGCCGGATGGGGAAAAGCTCGCATTCAAAGAGAAAAGTGTGCTGCTATTGCTTATGAGGATATTATTGCGCAGTGCTGAAAACTGTCTTCTTAATTGTGAACCCCTCTTTGAAATCCTTGAAAAACTCTGCAAACTTGTGGCTCCATGTTTCTGAAACCCTAAGACTGCTGCTGCAGGTGAAAAACTCTGTATCCAAGATGGTTGCAGAGTGTTTTGGTGCACAAGTCCAATGTTACCACAGAAACCTAACCCTATATCAGGACAGGGCCTCTGTCCTGTCTTGCTGATCATGTTGACCCTGAAACTTGTGCACATGCTGCTCATTCCAGGGCACCTAATGCAACAAGGAAAACTTCTAATTGGTAAAAGCCCTATTTCATTGGCACCATATGAAAAATGCAATGGAAAGACCCTCTCATCATTCAACTGAGCCATCTCCTTGCTCATCATAGAAGAGCCCCCCTGCAAGACAAACTTGCTGGACTTCAGAGGACCTGATGCATTGTAGCCTGTTTTTGGCCATAGTGCTCCAGTCAAGTTCTTCAAGTTACTACGCATAGCACAATGATGTCTGTTTATTCTCAGAGCACATTCCGAGCTTGTCTGACAGGTTCCTTTTGACCTTGCTTCAGTCTCCCACACCTTATTCTTGTGGTCACCCTCACTAACAGCTTGCATGGCACCATTCCGCAAACTTGCTCGCTGGAGAACTGCCATCCTCTCCACTGCAGAAGCACACCAGTGTTGTGGGAGCCATCTGTATGTCATCCTTGCACCTCATTGCCTCCTCTCATTCTGACAGCTAGCTAATTTTGCAATGGTTGATAGAATCCATCAGACATTATTATCTTCCATTGCAACAATGCAGAAAGAGTTGAAACTAATTCACTTGGAGAGCTCTGTACTGTGTCCAGGGCTGCTCATCCACTCCATTTGTCACAGCTGACCCCTACCCAAATAGAGCATCAGTTCCACCTGCTCATCAACAAGTGACATCAGGAGACATACAAGTAGACAAGACTGCCATGAGGAGAACCATTCAAGTGAAAAATCACATGAAAAAAGAAAACAGCTGATGCCCAACAACATACTTCGCTTATTAATGGATGATCTCTTTTCTGCCGTTGCAAGCTTTTGCCTCCTTGTTGGAGGTGGACACAATCTGGAAAACATGCCAAAGACAACAATGGTGAGGATGAGAATCCTTCACCAGAAAAACCAACATCCCCACTATGACTTCTAACAGAAAGCAAATCAAGAACACAGAGAGAGATAAGCTATGATACTCAACCAGAGAATTCTTTAGGCAAGAGCTGATCAACTGGATGGGTGTAAAAATTGCAGAATGTCACAACAACATCCGAATGATAAAACCTGCGAAGAATGCATCCAGGACATGACAGTTGACAGACAGGTTTTTCTGGAATCTCCTCTCTTATGAAACCATTTTCTGTGTCAGGGTTTTGTTCTTGACTGCTGCAAAAGGAACAACCTTTGCGGTTTTTAAGCATGCCGGATTTATTGAACTATAAGAACATTTCAAAGGATCGAAGAAGAAGACGAAGAAGCCTGACTGAGGGAGTTCGAGACTACAACAAGAACAAAAATCGCTCTCTTCAATAAATGCAAATCTCACGTCTCCTGGTCTCATCAGATCTTCCTCGTCATCGTCCCCTCCTCGCTAAGATGCGAGATGTTTTAGACGAAGATGATGTACAGAGTTGCCGCGGAAGCTATCATCTTTCGCTTCTTTTCAACGCCTGATGTGTGTGTGTGTGTGTGTGCGCGCGTGTGTGTGTTTCTGTCTCTCGCCAGAGCACAGCTTGTGGTAGGGTTTGATCAATTTCCTCGCCTCATTCTTCCACAAACTTGCTTATGAGATAAGAGTTTTGCAAATATGCATGCAATGCTTGTCAGTACAGCAACTAGCTAACTGATCGAGTGATCCACACCATATTTGTGGCAGGATGGTTGTTGGTGCCTTTGTTGATGCCTTCCAGAATACGGCAAGGGAGCAGAATATACTACTGCAAGGATGTTTTGTTCTTGTTCCTGTTGTAGCTGCAGCAGAAAGTAACCGAAGAAAGAAAGAAAGAGGAGCAAGTCCACATTATCATTAACTTTTCTTCCTTTTGAGTACTATGGATTGTGCTGATTTTCAAAACTAATCTAAATCCAGATATGGATAATGGTTATGGATATGTCAGCCTTCAAGTTATGGTTGTCTCATCCACCTTAGGTGATGGTTACCACCTGCATTAGGAGTTCAAAGATGGGAAAACCCCAAAAACAATCTCATTTGCATCTAAATATCGTAAAACTTTATCTTCAGAGAAAATCAAGGTCTTCAAGTTCTATAGTCCCTGGACCAATTTCTGGTTGCTCCATATGTCCCAATGGATAATAGGTATATGTCATTGCAGTTTTCAATTCTGGCATTAATCGCTACCCCACAACGAGGACTCAATTTTGTCCACTTTTCAGTGTATTTCTCACATTCAGGGAAAATCATTCTTGCACATTGAGTTCTCACTCTACTCATCAGACAAGTCAGGAGTGAGAAAGTCACAGAAGCAAAAGAAAGATGACAGTCATCATTCATAAAACTACTGCTGCTGCAAAGGGTTTCTTTCAAGTCCATCCATGTTACTCGCACAAAATGATGTACACTCTTCACTGTGCGCCCAAGAAAGTGTCAACATAAGAGAATGATGGAGGAATGAGATCCTTGCTACAGTCCCAACTGTACCAAAGATAAAGAAAGATGTTTGTATCAGAACATACTGAATAAATTCCATCACTTGAAGCATACTAGTAGAAGACATTGTTATGGATTACCCAGAACTGCCAACACCCTAATGTAGACATGCACAGGTTCAAACTAAAAGAAAGACACCTTCATCTTGTCGGCTTCAAACCAAAGCATAGCCACTCCAACCTCTGGGTACCATTAGACAGCTTAACAGCTCCAACCAGCAGCTTCTCAGGGCGCCAAATCTCTGCACAACTTTTGAAACCATTTGTACAAAATGTTTCACACTCACTTGGGGGGCAGTTGACCTTGGCTGGATGTTGGGGGTGAAGGTGGTGAATCCACACCTGCCTCCTTCACTAATTCACCAATGCTCTTCTCCAAATCATCAATGCGCGAACCCATCTCATCAAGTAAGGCCTGGTTAAGCACTCACATCTAACCTAACTGATGATGGACTATTACACCTCATTAAATCACAGGTTTCACAAACATACCAGAGGGCATCATAGGTCACAGCACTAAGCTTTACAATCTGATGAAGGACTTTTGAGGAGAGCACATCTTGCAACACATAACCTCCTCTCTGGTTGCCAACTGGCAGCATGTTGTAAAGGGGAAAAACTAGATGGATCTTCTTACCCTCTCTAAATCACCCACCCACAAATAGACAAGAGGATCAAAGACTAATTGACCTGATGCTTGGTGGAAAAGGATATTTTTTGAGATGATGGAGTCCGACATTGTTTGAAACCTGGATTGCTGCCAATGTGCCAGACAATACAGCAATTCGGCAATTTGCAAAATTTCAGTGTATGCCACTGACACTATGTCACGTGAACTCAGAATGAAAAATCATCAGGCTTTCAGCAAGTAGCCCACTGGATTTCCATATCTAAGCCATATCTAGCTACAAATCCCAGAGTTTTCAAAGCATTAAACTCATGTTTTCCAACATTATTCAACCTTTCGTCAAAAGTGAGAGTCCAAGCCAGTGGGCAGTTTTTCATTCTGAATGCTCTCAGATGGCTATTGCAAGATGATCACAAGCATGCTCTTCTAAGAATAGAACTGTCAAAATGGTTGGACCGGCTAAAACACTGATGTGTCGGCTTTTGTTTGACAGGACAGCAACTAGCACAATGACAGCTTGGACGGAAACCTAGGATCAAGGGTGACAAGAAGAACTGAACATACCATCTGCTGGAGAAGGTTTTGAACCTGCATAAACCAACAGAGTAATCCAGCACAGTTTCAATGAACACATGTAGAATGATTATATTCCCCTAAGTGCTAGAAGTGTAGAACTGCAGCTCTAATTACAGTACAGGAGCTATGTTTCAGATATGAAATGGAACTCCAAATCTGAGTTTTTTCATATTAGGCATGGATAATGCTGCAGTTCCCAGGCAGTACAGTGCTCAGGACCACTTGAATCTACAAACAAAACATCCAGAACAGGACTCTTCTTCAGCAATCATGATGTTACCCACCCTTTTCAATTCTAATCTAAATAACTCTCCTTTGCTTCTACATGCCAGTCACAGAATCTAGTGTCCTTTAAAGAGACACTTCACAAGCAGTTGGCCATCTGAAAACCCTTTGCTGCATAACAACATGAGTGGTGCAAAATTTTTGTTTAATTGCATCATTAGAAAGAGGATTGCAGCACGTGCGACTTACAAAGGCAGTGAGATCTGCAGTACTTTGGGCCGAGTCACCTCCATCATGGCCTTGTCCCTGTCCATGCCTGGAATCCTGCCCAAATTTGATAACAGAAAAGCTAAACTTATAATTACATGCAAAAAGACAAAACGTCCAGAGCACAGATTTTGATCAAAAGCTCTGCTAGGTCTTTGGGATTAAGAAACAACATCATATTCAGGAAACCGCAGAGGGACAATGGTGTACCATTAATCAATCATTCAGGAAAAGAAACAACCAACAAACGTGAACAAAATTGGCTGCAACTCTGAAAAAAACGCGAAACACAGACAAACAAGCCAAAAACTATTGCGAAATCAACAGGTTTCTGAGGAACGTCTCAGGCAGCCTCAACCCTAAACTGCTACATCCCTAATGAAAGTGAGTAGCAAGGTGATACGGAGGAAGGCAGAGCATGTAATCACTGCCTAATTCTTGATCAGAAGAAGGCCTTTTGAAAAAACCTAGAAGCAAGCACACTGTCCTCCAAGTTTACTGAGTAAGAAAAATGTCGCGGAGTCTCCTCAAATCTGAACCCTCATAGCGGAACAATCCTCTTGCAAAAGAATTGAAAAAACCGGTAAAAAAGCTGCAAATCCGTGAACTACCTTCCCCGGAGACGAAGATGACGAACAAAACATGAAACAAAAGAAAATGTGCCAAAAGAAAAGACTTTGGGGATGCTGTCCCAAATGCCCGAGACGAACCACACCCATCCACCCCCGCCCGTTCTTCAACCCTCACCAATCTCACCAATCTGCTGAAAAACGAGACCGAGGGTCCAGAGAGTTATTCTCATGCTCTATTACTCCATCTCCGTCTTCTCTAGACACTGCGCGGTACTCGTGAGACGAACCGACAAGCACAAGAAACGCAGCAACAAACAAACGCAACAAGACACAAAGACAGACAACACAACAGAGAGACATTCTTCGCTTCAGCAATGGCTTCAACAAGATGATATGGTCGCGTCTTTGGAAGATGAGGGAGGAAAGAAGCCTGTAGAAAAGGGAAAAAGACACTCACCATGTCGGTGTGAGATCGATCTTTCTGTGCAGCGATGTTTGCACTTGTTGAACCTCTTCTTTTGATACCACAACAACAACAACAACAGCAACAATAGAGAGCGAGAGCGTGTGCCCTGCGTTGAAAGATGATCAAACCCTAAAAACGTCCAGGTAATGTGAACGCGATAATTTTAGGGTTTCCTAATCTTGATCAGCCTCTTGAAGACATGTTGTTCCTTTCTTTTGAAACAAAATGTTAAAATTTCATCTATTATAGCATATTAAATTTCATCCATATTGTCAAATTCCAACTCTTTTGCCCATTCAATTTCATCCATAGTGTTGGATTTCTTGTATTGATTTGCACCTTCAATTTCACCCATATTGTCAAAAACTTCATCCATTTATTGTGCAGGCTCAATTTCATCCACGTGTGTTTAATTTTCGTTCATTTTTTTATTGCACTTTCCAATTTCACCGATGTTTTGTTGAATTTCTGTCTATTACATGTCGTTTCGACTTCATCCATGCTATTTGAATTTTCGTCTATTTCTTGCACGTTTCAATTTTCATCCATGTTGTTAGTGTCACCACAGGTGTAAAATTCATCCAATTGATTCACAGACAGTCCCAGAAATCGACCAGTGATGATAGCGTATCACCGTACATATGCAACCCCTACATCCGACGGCTGATAGCGTATCGATCGCTGATATCTTATCAGCGTGCATGCTCGCCCTTCATTTCCCGCCCTTCGTTGTCCCTGCTCCGCGCGCTCCAACGTTCTACGCTCGCAGGATTCCTTTGGGCAAAATTGCGCGCGCGTCCTGCGCGGTCTTACAATGCTTCAACTTGTTTTTCGTTTCCTGATCATCAGCTTGTTGTTGAAGAGCAGCCGGTGTAGAGGAGAACAACGATGTTAGTATTGTTATGTTCGCTTCAGTTTTTCCTCCAATTCGGATGCCGCATCGAACTTGTAAGTTATGTACGTGTCTATGTCTTTTTCTCTCTGTTCTGTTCTACGCATTACTACTGGGGCTTCACAGAAGCTCTGCAATCTGTGTACTTTCTCCTCCCCCGGGAGGAATTTTTCTGAAGCTCTTTGATTTAATTATATTTCCTCTGATTTAAAAAAAGAATTTAAAATTGTTTTCCCTCAAATTCTTCCAATTCGTTTGCAAATTGGAACGTGGAAAGTATTTGTGCGTCTCGTTTTTTTTTTCCTTCTCTGTTTTGCGCTACGCTATTCCTAATCAGATTTGTTCGACATCTCTGCAATCAATCGTGTGGTCTCTGGAAGGAATTTCCGCTGAAGCTCTTTGATTTGAACTATCCTGAGAATAATATCTGGAGTTTTGGACTGTATCGATGATGTCTGTAGTATGCGGTCTCCTATCTGAACTCGAGCGAGTTGTAGATGCAAGTGATCGATTCCAGATTTCTCTTGTGAGAGCTTGAAGCAAAAAGGAGGTTTTGGTGGTTACAAAGGTAAGACCTGTTTCTTCTTGCGTTGCTGTGACTTGCGGTATACAAGGGAGGAATTTTCTTTGCAGGTTTCCTAGAGTTCAGGCCATCGGAAATTTGAGATTCCTTCCTCTGTTTTAGGCTTAACGAAGAGGTAATTTTCTCAAGCAGGTTGGGAAGTTCGTTTGTTCAAAGGACATGGCGCAGCAACGCTCTTTGTTCTCCTTCTTCAACAAACGTACTGCAGTGACTTCAGACGACATCGCGGCTTCTTCTACTAAAGTGCGAAATGGAGAGGGGAAAAAGGGGAGCAGTGAACAGAACCAGCACCAGCACCAGCCGCCAGCTTCGACAGTGAAGCGAATTTCTTCCATGGCGGAGTCCGAAGAAACTTCAAACTTGCAGACTCAATGGCTGCCTCCAGGGTTCGGAAACTCAAACCAACAGTCTCTCGTCATACGCATCTTTGCATGTAAACCTGAGAGAGTGCGGATGTAGAATTTGAGGCTGCTGTCAAAAAATCCATTCGAGATTATAGAGTCGATGGCAGATTTTCAGCAAAGTAGTCAGTAAGTGCTTGCACTGGCTTCTTCGGTTCTAGGTCATCCATCCCTTGCTCCCCTCTTCTACGAGAGCTTGAGCCAGCTGTTTGGTGATTCTGATAGCCCTATTGCCTCAGAGAAAATGGCCCTTTATTGTTTCTGGTGCTAGGTTTCTTCTTTCTGGCAATTGAAGCTTCATTGCTTTCAATTCCAAGCTTTGCCTTGCCCTTAACTTGGCTCAGGGGCAATGTCAGGAGTAAACCTCAACCTTTTGTCTTGCCACCTCCCATTGGAAGCATGTCCACCTGTTGCTCCAAGTGCTGACCAATCTTTCAACTTCCTCTACTGATCCATTTTCCTATGTCTTTGGTCTGCCTGCAGGTTTCTGGGTGTAAGTGCTTAGGGTTTAGGGTATTGTAAATTTTGTTATACACATCCACAGAAAAAGCCTGACAAGGGAAAAGCCAGCATTTGTGCATCCATGAATCTACTATTAGTTTGTGCTCTCATGTCCTGTTACTATAATTGATGATGGGACTTTATAGTGTTGTGATGAATCTGTGGCCATGAAGTACTGGTTTGGTTGTGGATAATGCAAGCATAATTGTCTAACATAACTGTTATACAGCATGTCAGAGTTTCTAAATCTGTAGCCTTGATGTTGTCTGGTTGCAGGCAGCCACAACAGTTATCTTCCCTCAAGTCTAGGCCATCGGTTGTTTCTGAACCCCAGGTTGCACTCTCACGGCCTTTTATCCCTGGTTTCAAGCGTGTTCAGGATGAGGAGCCTTGTGACACTGCTGAAGGTAAATCCTTGAAGAATGCAGGCCCCAACAAGAGGAGACGTTTTATGGATGTCTTGGGGGTGGAGGAGGAAGCTGCTTCAGAGAGTGCAGTGCAAGCCAAGTTTGATTGGCTGCACTCTGATAAGATCAGAGATGGTTCACGAAGAAGACCTGATCATCCTCTCTATGACAAGAGGACCCTATTTATTCCTCAAGATGCCATGGCCAAAATGTCAGCATCGCAGAAGCAGTACTGGACCCAGAAAAAGGAGTACATGGATACTATCTTTTTCTTCAAAATTGTAAGTTTTTGGCATCCCAAGAGTAGTGTTGTGGTTTAGACTTAATACATAATTGCCTAAAGAGCCAGTACTTTCGCATTTTATGGTTAGACAAATGTGTGTTTCCTCATGTGACATGTGTACTTGGCTATTGTACACTGCCACTCATAGACCTTGGCTAATATTCCTGAAATTGGTGACCCAGGGAAAATTCTATGAGCTTTATGAGCTTGATGCAGAGATTGGGCATAAAGAAATGGATTGGAAGCTGACTTACAGTGGTGTTGGAAAGTGCAAACAGGTTAGTTCTGTATAAATTTTGTCATTGAGTTTTTGAATCATGCTGGCCCTTGTTATGGTTTCTGAACACCATGGATGTAACTTTTGAGCCTATGGAAAAGTCGTTGACCACATCCTGTTTTCTGATATGCAGGTTGGAGTCCCAGAGAGTGGGATAGATGATGCTGTGCAGAAGTTGGTGCATCTAGGGTAGCCATCATCAGCAAGCTCCTCCAGTCTTTCATTTTGAGAGGTGGAGTTTTGTAGTAGTGAATTGTGAGTAAGAGCTTGGGGGGCATTAATATTATTCTATTATTGCAGATACAAGGTTGGGAGAATGGAGCAGCTTGAAACATCTGATCAAGTCAAGAAACGAGGGGGTGGGGTACGAAAACTTATTCTTTCATCATATTTTCATTTGTGTACTCTGCAGTTGGGAACTTGCCATTGACCTGAAGATACCTTTCAGAAGTTAATGCTGCCAAATTCAACTATTGTTCAGTTCTCAGCTTTTAGGGGTGCAAATGATAGACATCTAAGCATGCTTATCTTTGTGTACTACATTGCAACAAAGATAAGCAACTGAATACACAAAGATATTCTAATATGCAACAAAGACTCTATTGGTGGTAGCATAAACCCTAAATCATTTTTTGACCTTGGTTGTTCTAATGGTTGTTCTAATGTTCTAAGTGTAATTTCTTGGATTTAACAATAACCCAAGTTTCAAAAGCAGTAAACATTGTCATTTTTGTCAAGTGTTCTTGCCAAGAGATATCCAGGTATTAACATGATTTGTATACCTTATGTGGATTCAGATATCTCAGGTTCTGCCAATTTGGAGTAGTCAATAGTCAGTTTTCTAGGTTTTTAAGTCTTTGTACTTCAAAAGAATTCTTTGTAACTCAAATGGTGCACTTAATAATCTTTTGAAGAGTAAAGGTGTCTCTTCAATGTTTCTATAAGTCAATCCAGTGGTTTTCTTAACAAAAAAACACATTTTGGTTTGGTTACCTTGTTTTGGAGTTCTCAAAATGATCATTTCAAGGGCTTTGTTATCATGAGTGGAGGACTTTAAAAACTTTCAAGGCCCAATTTGTCCTTAAAAGAGCATGCTCTTAACGTTCTATATGTGTTGTTTCTCTATTCTCTTCCTCTTTCAATGTTTGGTTTTTTTTCTTATTTTTCTTCTTTTTGTCTTCCTCTCTCTTCTTGGTTTCTCTGGCCATCTCCTTCTCTTGTATGTATTTTTGAACAGTACCCTCCATCATGACTGAGTCTTCCTCTTATCACTGGTATTATGACAGAAACTCAGTATATTGGCTAATGTATGACATTGACCTTCATCTGGTGCTAGCAGCTGATGAAGGCCGGGTGGAGGTTACAGCGGCTTGCCACTACTGTACCTATTGCTGTTGAAGGTCACTGAATATGCATGTGATTGTCATTGTTCTTCACAGCAGTCCTTAGTCTTTCTCTGCTTGTAAGAGTTGGGTGTTCTTTTCTTTATTTGTTATTTAATTCTTTCTTTTCCACTGTATGTTTCAGATCTGAAATCTTTATAACTTTTCTGTGGGATCATCTCTCAATTGTATTCAGGTTGACTTAGATCATAACTATGGAGAAGTTCTCAATACTTATGATGATATTGCCTTTGAGTACTCATTTTGCAATTGTGGAGCATAGCGCTGCAGTAGAGGGAAAGTTGGACAAGATACATGTGGCAGACTATATTGTTCTTCCTTAGGACTTTGATTCCATGTGATTTAACTTTTGTCTGTTCTGGTTGTTTGCTGTAGATGGTTACTCGTGATCTCACCCAAGTGTTTAGTCCATCAACAATGCTTGATGGCAACATGCGAGCTGAAGCAGTTCATCTTCTTGCTTTATGTGAGGTGATATGTTGTCCCCAACACTTCTGCAGACTTCTTTGTCTAGCTCTCAGTCTCATTCATCAGTTTTCATTTAACAATTGCATCCAGTGTTGTAGATCAGTGGATGTCCTATTGTGCAGTCCCTTGTGAGATCATGCTGTTTTGTTTTGTATATATCCTTTAGCTCCAAACACATTACTATGCTTGAGTTCCCAGTCCTTGCACCTGTACAACCACCTTCAATCCTAGAAGCTGAGTGGCTTGTACTTTTGTGTAAACAGGAACCACTGCATGGGTCTAAAGACAGCTCATCAAATCAAGCATCAGTTGCAGTTGGGTTTGCTTTTGTGGATGCTGCTGCAGGCAGATTCTATGTTGGCTCCATACAGGATGATTGCTCACACTCAGGCTTAAGGGAACTCCTAACTAAGGTGCACAGCACTATTTGTGCCTTTAGGATCCAGATCATGTTTCTCATGCTTCTCTGATTGCAGCAATCTTGTTGTGTGAAAAAAAAAAGTTCTGGTCTGGAGATGGCTTTGTTTATTTACACTACACCTTGAGATACAAAGTCCTGAATTTTGTGCCATTGGACTTTGTTGTGTAGGTTGCCCCTCAGGAAATCTTGTATGAACTTGGAGGTGATCCCTACTCTCCTCTCACTGGAGCCTCGTAAAGCCTTTTTGTCACTTGCTTTGGATTTGCTGGTCTGTCACAATAATTTTCTACATTATACCCAAAGTGCAGATGTGTGGAATGATGGTACTGTACATGTAATGACCAGGGTTTGTGTTGTTGATAGCAGCTTTATCTGATGACATGATGAAAGTACTGCGAAATCACCACAGCCCAGGTAGTGTGATCTTTTCATATTGTGTTACTGAGTATTAAATTGTTTCACTAAGATTTATGTAGCCCTCTCTATGCCTTAGGCTTACCGCTTGCTACAGTAGCAAGCTAAAATGAAACAAAACTTACCCTCATAAGCTTGTTCTAATGACTTTTTAATTAGCTATGTCTCTTGAATGCTTGCCAACATCATGACCAAGTCTTGACATTGCTTTCAGACTTGTCACAGAAACTCAGCACAAAATTTTTGTGCAGACTATAATATACTCATCTACATCGACAAGCAAGAGCTGTGAGGAGTAATGGCAACTAATCACTGCTGTTGATGTTGAGGGTGATGGTCTGATACTTTGTGACTGACACTCATAAGGTTATGACCATACTCATTCTTGTCATGTTGGTTTAGTTTTGCTCACACACAGTGTTCTTGTGCAGTTTCCTCTACAATCTCATAGCTGTGGTTCACTAAGATTTGAGGGTGTAATTGTGGCTGCAGGCCTACTTCCAGTAGTTCTCAGTGCTCTGACACATGAGTATATGGAACCTCAGATGGTGAACAAAATGGTCAAAGATCGTGGCTACTTCAAGACTGTTAGTGGTGGAGGAGGTTCAAGGGGCTGTCCACTTCAAGCTTTTGAATCTCTTTTAAACAAAAACCTCGCTGCCAGTGCACTAGGAGCACTGATTTCACATTTAGTGCGATTAAAGGTGAGGTCCATGTCAATAGTTAGGTGTAGCAGTTTGGTGTGATTGCAGGAGTATATGCAGATTGCACATTGTCCCTTCCGCAGTGGTTGTATATTTTATTCATCTTGGCTTAATGCAGGTGGATAGTGAGCTACTTCCTAGTGGAGTTTTACTACCTTATGAAGTCTACATAGGGGCACTTCGTCTTGATGGAGATACAATTGTCAATTTGGAACTCCTTGAAAACAGAGATGATGGAGGTCGAACAGGTGAAGACTCCTCAGAAAATGGTGCTCTTTATTTGTGGAGGAACTTATGTGTATAGGCCCTCATATGATTTCAGTGATGTCCATAATTTGTGGTTCTTAGTGTGAACTTTTTCTGCAGGCACTCTGCTTGGTTACTTGGATAGCTGTGTCACTAAATATGGGAAACGCCTCCTTAGACGGTGGATTTGCCACCCTCTGCAAGATACTTCTGAGCTCAATGACAGACTAGACACTGTGCAGGAGCTTATTGGGCACACTGAGATGGCTTACTCACTACAAGCAAAATTGCGACTGCTGCCTGACCTGGAAAGATTGGTTGCCCGAGTTCGAGGCTTAGCAGGGTCCCCAAGTTTAGGGGTTGTACCTATGGCTGCCAAGAAAGTACATGACCGGCGAGTAAGCAACTGTCTCCTCTCTCTTTCACTAGAATGAAAACAAGATCATGTGACGCATGGCTCCATATTCTGAAATGATTGTCTGCTACTTGTGCAGCTTAAGACATTCTGTGAGGCTTTACAAGGGATGCATTCAGCTATCGACCTGCTCTGTTGGCTTCAGAGCTGCAAGGATGGTGGGCCCCCCACTGCACACATTTTGCAAGTGGCAATGGCATTAGGAGACAGAAGTCCAGCTCTTGATACCCTTGAAGACATTGAGACTTGCATTGACCGAAGTGGCAAGGTCCCAAGATTGAGCACTCCTAAACAGGTGCATGGCATTTCTTTCATGACCTCCAACTACCATAACATATGATACAGAGAGTTGCATGCTGTTTATGAGTTATAACTTAAGGGAAACACAGGAAGCATTTTTTTGATAGATTGTTGAAGATCTGAGGACATGACAGTGAGACTCTTATTATATACTTCTCCTACACTTTAACTCAACTAAACTCTACACCGAGTTGAGATTGTAAGGCAATTGTTTCTTTGCTTATGTTAATGAAGTTTCAGATTAGGAATTACTCTGAGAAATAGTCACTATCTCCTTGAAATTGAAGTCGTACCACACCTGACCAACAGTTTTCTGCCTTACATTTCAGGAAGATGAAGTCATGGATGAGGAAGATGAGGAAGAATCAACATTATTGGAGAAAGAAGCATTGCTGTTAAGTGGCCTCATGGTATCCTTCAATAAGCACACCGAGGAATGGCAAACAGTAGTGGAGATACTTGCTCAAATGGATGTGTTGAGTTCTTTTGCAGCAGCTGCAAGAACTTCATTGAATGCAGTGTGTAGGCCAGTCTTCATCCATAATAAACAGCAAGGCCATGGAGGCTCAGTTCTTGCTATCAAGGGCCTGTGGCATCCATTTGGTACTAGGGACAATGGAGGTGTAATTGTACCCAATGATGTGGAGCTTGGGACTGCTGGCCCAGACTCCTCTACTCTTCCCCGCACAATGCTTTTGACAGGACCAAACATGGGGGGCAAGTCCACACTGCTGCGCGCAACATGCTTGGCTGTAATTATGGCTCAGGTTAGGTCCACTATTCCTTCAGACTGTTGCAGATTCTGTTGCCATCACAGATTATAGTAGCTGCCTTCTTGTGTGGGTCTAGAACAGGTGAAATGTTGTCTTCTATAACCGTGCATGTGGTCATGGTTGATCACTTCCATGCAATCACTAAGTGGTCATAGAAGCCTGAACAAGTGGTTCTTACTTTCTCCCTGTGATGAATTTCCAGCTGGGATGCTTTGTTCCAGGCGTGTCTTGTACATTGTCTCCAGTGGACATTATCTTCACACGTCTTGGTGCCAGTGATCGCATCATGCAAGGACAGAGTGAGTTCATTTTTGCTGTGACGGCCACCTTTACTGGAAGTAAAATGCATTTTCTGAAATGCATTCTCTAAACTCTGTTGGTGTTTTAGGGCGATGGTTCTTGCGCTTACTCTGTTATAATCTCACTGTTGGCAGGTACATTTATGGTTGAGTGCACAGAAGCAGCATCTGTGTTGCAAAATGCAACAAATAACTCACTTGTAGTTCTTGATGAGCTTGGTCGAGGAACATCAACATTTGATGGGTTTGCCATTGCATATGCAGTAAGCTCTCCTGTTTGAAATTCCAGAAACTCTTAGCTCTCCACTTATGAGTAGACTGGGAAGTTGCTAAGTTGTTCTTTGCCATTTTCCAGGTCCTTCGCCATGTTGTTGACACCTTGGACTCTCGACTCTTATTTGCCACTCATTATCATGCCCTCACTACTGAATTTTCATCACATCCTTCAGTTGGCTTGCAACACATGACCTGTGCTATGGAGAGCAGCACAAGCAATCAGACACCTAATTCTGTGTCTGACCAAAAGCTAGTTTTCCTCTACAAGCTTGAGGAAGGAGTATGCAAGCAGAGCTATGGCCTTCAAGTTGCTACTCTAGCGGGCATACCACAATCCGTTGTACAGTCTGCAAAGCAGGCAAGTAGCAAAATGGAGACAAAAGTCTCTTCGATCTTTGATTATGTGTTACTCAAAGAAGGTCTACTACCTCTGCACAAGCAATGGATGATGGGCCTGAGTGGAGTGGCGAGTTGTGACAATGAGGGAGATGCAGCTGATATGATTCTTCGTATTTGGGAAGAAATGCAGAGGTACTCAGTATAAGGTGTGCTGTTCTACATGCCCTGTATTTAAAGATTAGTGTGGCACACTCCCATCCCTTTATTTCTCTCAGAAATGTCTACCTTGGATTTATTGGTCCAAAGTAGGTCAAGTGATTGTAAGCCTCCTTTAGGTGAAGCTGAATTCTGTGGTATTTTCACCTGAAAATACTAGGAGAATACTGGAGTGAACCCTAGGTCTTTTGATGTACATCACACACCAAAGGGAAAGTTTTCAAATCACTCATACTGGGGTTAAGTCATTTGAGGGCCTAAGCAAGGACTGAGCTGAGATTCTGCTGCATCGAAATGTGCCAGTTTGATTTGTTATTTCTGGAGATGCATGTTTGTTGGATTCTGCAATGTAATAGTTTTAACGCCAGAGGATCTCAACAAAAAACTTGTGGGAGTGTATATGGGAACATATCAACTGCTGTAGCCTGAAGCCTAACTCAACACTAATGAGTCCTATCCAAACAATGTGACAGTGCTCTGAGAAAGGACCAGAAAATCTTCCACTCTTTGTCCTCATATCTTGGTATTTTCCATTTCTGTTCCTCAAAAGCAGCAAACATTGTGAGGATTTTCAAGGGAACACCAGTAGTTGCTGAAGTTTTAGTAGATCTGACATGAGTTGTTTGTTTTGCAGGATGTGCAAAATAGGGGGAGGTCTTGTCAATGAAAGAACTTTATCAAACTTAGCTTTGACAAGGCAAGCTTCATCTACCATAGTAGGGTCCAAGCCTTGGTCTAGCTATGTGTGTTTTGGATGAAGCGTTTTACAATTACTGTTCCCTACACCTGAGTTGACCTCATGCATGCATGCATGCAGCCAGCCAGCCAACAGAGAGGCAGAATTCAATTCACTCTGCCTCCCATACTTGCTGTTGCATTCTGTCACATCACTTGTCATTTTGGAGTCCTTAGTAACTTTGTCCACCAGTTGTTATGAACACTATATAACCTTGAGCTCCTGGAGTTTGTCAGCAAAAGCTTACCTCCTTGCTCTTGTAGAACAATGTACTGAGGCATTGCTCAGTTTTTAGAATGTAACATCCCAACATATTGTGAACACAAAGCCAATATGGTTTTGTAGGTTGGTGAGAGACTGTTGCTCAGTCATCAGCTTGAAATGCACAATCTCTGCTCTTGTGCCCACCCTGATCATTAGAATGCCCTGATTACACACCTTTAAGTGGTGCGAATGATGAGCTTGAATTGAATGAATTTTGGTAGCACAGGCAGACATGAAATCTTTAGTGGAGGTTTGTGCTGTTACACTGGTAGTCTGCCAACAATTGCAGATTATGCTGGGTTTGTTTATGCTGGTTGGTCAACCCACTCCCATTCAGTAATGGGAACCCCATGTAGTGTGATGACATTCAGCTTTTGTGGGGTGAACTAGTCCAAATATTGTAAGTTGCAAACCAATGCTTGGATGTCTCACCTTGACCATGAACTCCAATTCATGCTGGAAATCCAATGTTCCAATGCATGGCTCTCACGGAAGTTCAGCTTTGCAATGATGGCATCAGGCTTTTATGGCTCGAAACAGTCCTCAAATTTTGTCTGATGTTCACAAAAGTATGGGACTATGGTGACATTTTGCTAATACAGGATGACATCAAATTTAATGTGAAGATGACTCATTTTTCGCATGTAATGATCATTAAGACAACTCAAAATCACACCATTTTTGTAATTCTTAGGCAAAGAATTGTTCAACTAGTTTCAAGAAATAAAAGTAGTTATCATTGTTGTATGGTTCAACTTTCAACTATTGTAGTACCTTGGCGGCTTTGTAGTAACTTGCCAATTATGAATATGTGTAGGGGATTTTAATTCAACAGCTTAGTTCTAATTTTGAAATTTTCGATACCTAGAAAACAAATATAATAAAACTACTTTCACCCATCAAAAGTTTTCAATTGTCTTCTTGATTGGATTGTCCTCACAAACTTATACTATATTTGAGAAGGCTAGGGTTTTGCATCTGACTATGAATTTTGAATTATGCAGGCATACATAATAAACTAATATTTCTTGAAATTTTCGAAAAATTTAAAAAATAATTTAATTTGTGCCAAAAGCCATCTAACTATAAGTTTTGAATCATGTAGCATAATAAACTAATATTTCTTGAAAATTTTGACAAAAATTAAAAACAATTGAATTTGTGCTGAAACCATCAAAGGTAAATATGGTATTAGGAATAAAGCTAAGTGAAGTAGAATAAAAAGCTTGTTTTAAAAAAATAAAGATAAGAAGTAATAATGTTCATGGGACAAAGTGAAAGGAACATATATTAGGATGTAAGAAATAAACTTGTTGCATAAGCTCATTTTGGTGAAAATTAAGTAAGGTTGGCCAAACAACCTTAGGCTTCTAGAGTGTGCATGGGGGGAGGGGCTGCATGTTTTTTTGCCCTTTTGTTTAGAGGGTTGTGGGTGGGTTCAAACCCCCCCCCCCCTTTTTTTTTTTTTTTGGGGGGTTTAGGAAAGTTTGTGTTTTAGGCAATTTTTTTTTATTTTTGGGTTGGGGGGGGGGGTTAAATTTTTTTTTT
>Ga0116227_10005947_pt1 | contig 25149 bp, 19 predicted proteins | sample S1TSphgellanicum_FD_89693 | JGI IMG/M metagenome (GOLD analysis project Ga0116227, IMG submission 89693) | Host-associated microbial communities from peat moss isolated from Minnesota, USA - S1T2_Fb - Sphagnum magellanicum MG | ecosystem: Host-associated > Plants > Peat moss > Unclassified... | reverse complement strand
TTCTAAAATCAAATGTGTCATGCACAACAACATCATCATATTGTGGTTGCAGGAGCAACAAGACACCCTAGCAAATCATGATCTTCAGGATTGATACACTGTGGTACTTACCAACGAAAGCTGCAGCTACACATGTTTATGTTGTGAGGGCTCAGGAATGATGCCCACAAGAGTCTCTGGCTACTGTCAATGAATAAACTGGCGGTGGGCACTCAAGTCTGTTTAAAACATTTGGACATGATAATGAAATGCCTCATGACATATGAAGGGGAAACTGGCCTGGTGCTTTGAAAGTTCACCTGATATTTCCTCTTTCAATCATGGAAGATTAAATTGTTGTTAATCACAAAGGTCGATGGTATTTTGATTAATTAATAAATGAATTTCATAAAAATTAGTATCATGGGTCATGGTGTTGACTATAATCACAACACTTTACTACCACATGGCATGCCATGTCATCATCACATGGGAGATTGAATCATTTTTAGTGGCAAATGTCAATGGTTTAAAAATTGTATTTGTGTTTAGTAGTCTTTTGTAAGGTTATAAGGCTAGGAAAACAATGTTGCAATTGAACCACTACTCTTGTAAACATTCTTAGAAGATTTGGTGGTTCTCCTCCTAGGTCTGGAGGTAGTGTAATTGAAGTGAACAGCACTATAGTGCTTTGTGCCACTATAGTAAACACCATAGGTATGGGGTTACAAATTTAATTGCCATAGTTCTTGTCATTATAGAACTAGTTGGTGTTGCTTTGATATTATATGAGTATATATGTCCCATGTATAATTACTATTACTGGTGTGTGGTAATGATCAACCAAGGTAGAATAAATCAAGAGAATGGTACGGATTGAACAAGGTAGTGGATGAATATAATAGGATTAGGATTGTTAAACATTTGATTTTGAATTTCTTTTGGAAGGAAATGACTGAAGATGTAATTCTAGAAATTGTAGGAGTTGGAAGAGATTTTTTTTTACACATAGTAAGACTTAAAGAGCTGCTAGAGTTAGACAGGGAAACAAATTATGATTTCAAATTTTTACTAGTATTTGAAACCATAGATTCTTCATGTTTTCACTTTTGATTTTTACCTTTAAAACCATAGATTTTTTATATGATTCAATTCTAAGTAAAGAAAGAAATGTGGATTTGATGAAGAAGCATGGATTTTATTATGTATATGTTGTGTTTTGGCTTTCTAAAAATCTAACTATATTTTTACCATAAAATTTGTATTTAAAATAGTCTAAATAAAATTTGAATAGAATGAGCGATAGTTGTAAGAATAAAATTGTGTGAAACAATCTACTAGAATTATTTTGAACAACTAAACCATAAATTTTAAATGTTGAAATGAATAATTGAAGTGAAATTTGTATTTTTTTAAAAATAGGTAAAGAGAATTCTAGGATAAAATATGCGCCTACCATTTCGTAACCATTTCAAGGACAAAAAAAACTTCTCTAAAGCAAATAATAGTAATAATAATAATAATAATAATTTTCTAAGCAATTTGGATTTATTTTTAAAGCATTTTTCCTATAAATGTCAAAAAATTAGAAGAAGAGATATTGTTTTATGGTAGATTTAGACTTCTAATTTTTTTGGCAAACTAAAGATAGAAGTCTAAGTAGTGAAAGTCCAAAGGACTTAAATCAAAAAATATACCAACAACCCAAAGGAATTTAAGATTTGCACAACGATATGAATCAGATGGTGATTCAAAGTTTATAGAATCAAATGGATTAAAAGTCAAGCAACAAAAATGAATTTTGATCTAGAAAAAAATCAAGATACAAACCAAGAGGTGTATGAAATGTTGAACAAGGGTATAGTTTTGAAACCCAAAAGTTTACAAACAGAAAAATGACATGCAAGAGATCAAGTGTCTTTAGTGGGAATGGGAATGCAAAAAAAAGTATGCACAGGGGGTCCACAAAGACGTTTTGGTACAAAATGAAATTTCTAGTGAAAAGGATTAGGTCAGAAGTGTACCCAAGAAAAGGGGATATCCATGCTTTTCAAACACCCTCTACTATTTAAGAACATGGGGATGAGAGAAATTCAAGGGATGAATTGTTATCAAGCGGACCTTTGGAAATTCTTCAAGTCTAGAATCTATGAATAGTCGATGAAGTGATTACAATAGATGTACAAATGTACCATTCGTGTACTAGTCAACATTGCCAAAATATCATGAACCAGAAGAAAACTAGGACGTGGATGACAACTACAATCTTAATATTCCAAAGTGGGTAAATACAAATTACCCAAAAACCTTGGTGTATGATGATGCATAAGTGAATGTTCTAAAAAAGGCATTACCACTTGAGATGAACAATAGAAACAAAGGAATCAAAAGAGATAGAAAAAATCTAGAATGTAGAAGTTACAATTTTTGAAGATGTAAACAAGTTGGTTCAAACTCATTCTTGAATCTATGTTTTTTGTAGAATTAGAGGACACAATATCACAAAATGTCCACAAATTAATAGTGAAGTAAGGGATGGATTTGTTAGACATGTGGGACAACAGATGTTAGACATAGACTCCAAACAACCACAAATGAAAGAACAAGTCCACAACAGTTTAGAAAACAAACTGCAAAAAATTAATCTAAATGAAATGTAGTTTGTACAAAATAGATTGAGAATGCATAATTCTCCCAATGTGAATAAGGTAAAGCCATTTTCTATAAAACCAAATTTTATACCATAAAAAGTACAAATGAATGTTGTACAATTGGAAGCAATGATGTCCAAATATTTCACACCATAAAAAAGGCCCAAGTTGATGAATGGGATACCTTAAATACCCATTATTGTCTCACAAGAATAATAGATTAGATCTGTAATGTTAGAAATAATTATTGTAGCTTATAAGCTTAGACAAGAGGTTGAGCCATCAAGAAAAAAAAATCAATTTGAAAATGGTCGAACTACATATACTAAGTACTAGTGAGTACTCAAGTTGGAAGACGAGAAGACCAAATTTATGAAGATCCAAGTTGGGTAATAGTACCCATTTGAAAACCTCAAACGATGTACATAGCATCAATCATAACAACTCAAGCAAATAGATTTGTGGGATGGCCACTGCTGATTCCACTAAATTGTGAACAACAAAAAACTAAATCAATGGTGAACACTATAGCAAGGGGCTTAGAGGCCAGACCATATCAAACAACTTTGAAGTATCGAAATTACAAGAAGGATACAGATTTAGATGCCCACGTGAGAGTGTTTTAAACAACTATTAAAGCGAATGGAAAAACCTTTGAGGAGTACATCATCAATGCATTCAAGTATACATTATGAAAAACAACCTCAAATTGGTGTCATAATTACATGTCAGAATTTCCTGACTAAATTTTGTTTTAAACTAACTCAAACATTCTATAAACATCCTTGGAAAATTCAAAATGATGAACTGATTTACATGGAGTTCAAGAATATCAAATAGGGAGAAATTGGGCGGGTTGAAGTGTACTATGAACGCAGACAAAAGTTGGCTCATGGATTACAAACACTAACCACATATAGTTTTTTGACCACTATGTTTTGGGCAAGATTACAATCCTATCTAAGCATTGCAATTGCAAGAATGAAATGGATCATGTTATAATTGCATAAGAAAGTGATTCTGTTATGTGAAAAAAGGATGACACCAACAAAAACTCAAAATGCATTATTGGTACTGTAGATTTCTAAATCTATAACAATGATGAAACCACAAATGGAACCAAGAAAAACTAACAAACATTGCACAAATTGTAGATGAAACAACCATAATGTGGAAACATGTAGAGTTAAGAAGAAGGAAGAGGCCACTATTGCAACAATAGAGGCTACCAATCAACCTTAGAAGGGTTAGAAAAGTACCTCGTATGTTTACCACATCTCTGGTTTAAATGGGCATAAAACAATGGACTATCCCGAATTTGTAGAAACATAGGAAATGTTCCAAGGGAAAAATGCATCAAGCTCCAAAGGGAAAGCAAAAGCTAAGGTTAAATCTTAGTCATTACAGATGTGAATGTAATAAACATCAATGTTGCTACAAGAAGCAAAATCATAGAAGACCAGGTGTTCTAGAAGAGAAAACCAAGGAAGAATAAAAGTATTGCAGATTTGGAGAAGGAGGAGAAATTGAAAAAAGACAATGGTAAAGACAATTCAACAACTACAAAAAGTACAAGCTACTAGTGAAGGATCTTTTACATCAATAGAGGGATGGAACACAATGTGGTTGGGTATGCCAAATACTATACCTTTTATAGAACCTCAGAAACCTTAGGAATCTAAAATTTCCCAAAGTAAATTGATATCGGTAGAAAAGATATTTCAAGATATCAGTAGATAGATGTTGGAAACCAGTTATACTTTGAACTTGGGATAGTTACTAAAAATGGCTCTTGAGTTGAAAAGATATCTATGGCAAAAAACGAAACTCGATAAACCATAGATTGTAGGTAAAACAATAATAGAAAAAATATACCATCTATAATACCAAAAGTAACAACAATGAAAGTCGTTACTGATAACCATATGATAGTTATTCAAGTACAAATTGGAATTTTTTTTGTAAAGAATGTTATATTGAATGGAAGGTTTAGCATTAATATCATTACAAAACAATTGAAATTGAAGTTGAGGTTACCAAAGTTTAAACCCGCACCATATAATCTAAAGATGTTACATCAAACCATTACAAAGCTAGTGGGACTAATGTGAAGACAAATGCTCATGACATACCTTATGTTATTACAATTATTGTATTATAGAAAAATGTAATAAATGCTAGTTACTCCATGTTGCTAAGGAGACCATGGTTGAGGGATGCTAGAGTAACCCATGATTGGGGGTAGAACACAATGACGATTCGAAGGACTAATACAGTCCGAACTATAGTATAGTGACTAAGCACCTAGGAATAGAGGTGAAATGATCGAAAGTGTTGTTATGTTATGACTATCAGAATGGTATCACAGATGAAGAGGAGGATATCATATTCGCTACAGAGCTAGAATTATTTTCCATAGGCACTATTAATCTACCAAAAAACTTTCAATATGTAGAACCCACAAAGTTTACCCACATAGATATTGAAGTTTAGAATCATAGTACAGAGAGGAGTAATACATAATTCATTTCAATTGAAGGAAAACCTACAAACATATATGAGCCAAAAGTTGTTTTAGAAGATAATGTGTATCATGAGACCTACTATAAATTCCAGCTAGGGAATGTTCAAACTAACAAAACTCCAACTCAAGTCAAGGTTCAAGAGTTGCAAATAACAAGCTAGACATTCATAGAAAAACAACAATTAACGAATATGAATCTGGGGACTTAAGCAAAACCTTAGATGGTGAAGGTAAATTCAAATTTATAACTAAAAAAGGTGTGAAAGTTAGAGGAATTGCTAAAGGAGTACAAAGATGTTTTTACTTGGACATACAAAAATCTAAAGGGTATTCCATTAGAATTGGCTCAACACCAAATTGAATTGGATACGACCGTACCACTAACACATCAAGCCAAACACAAATTGAATCCAAATTATGCAACATTAGTTAAGTAGGATATTGATAAATTATTGGCAATAGGTTTCATACAACCTGTGGAAGAGGCTACTTGGTTGTCATTGATTATTATAATACCAAAGAAAAATGGGAAGCTTAGAATTTGTGTAGACTTCAAAAAGTTGAATGTTGCAACCAAGCAGGACCTTTTCCCATTACCATTTATAGATGAAGTACTAAACACAGTGGCAAGGTGTGAGGCATAATCATTTTTGGATGGATATTCTAAATTCATCAAATTTCTATAGCACTAGATGATAGATATAAGACATTGTTTGTCACAAATTAAAAAGCTTTCATCTGGAAAATAATGCCTTTTGGAGTAAATAATGGACCTTCAACATTTCAAAGAATTGTGACAAAAACATTCTTAGAGAACACCCTGTAGTTATCTATAGCAATTGCAATTGTGCTTATATTAAGTACATCACAAACTTGCACCTTACAAGGTTTAATGCTTTTATAACATTTTGACAATGTGTTCAAAGTTAAATGTTAATTAAGTGTTGATACAATCATTATTTGATATTCTGATTATAGTGCAAGACATTGTGATGATTAAATATTATGTTATAATGTCATGACAATATTATGTCAATAATATATCAATGTTTAATTAGCACTTAACTTTGAACACATTGTTAAAATGTTAAACATAAATACATGAAGGGGGTAAGTTTGTGATGTACATCTAGAACTACTAACTTTTCTTGTATTGTTTTAGGGCATCCTTATGGTTTCTTTAGCTTCAACTTTTTACATAAATACTTCTTGAAATTAAGAACTAATTTTAACAATTGTCCAAGGTTCAAAGTATATCTAATTTCCCAAGAAATATCTTCTATGGATATTAACCTATTTTAAAGAATAAAAAATATTTCTTATGGTTTTGAGGTTTTTGCAAGTATTATTGTATGGGCATTCTAGCCCAACTACTATTCCATTCTCTTACTATTGTTGGAGGTACACCCACATGTGGATTAGTGATTTGCATTTGTTATATGGTCTCAACCATGGATTTTTTTAGACATTCTTCTACTTCCCAATTTACTACATTCTTTTTTAAATAACTCTCATTCTTTGAATGCTTATACTTTAGTTTCCTTGCTTTTAGTTGTTCCCACATGCACATCCACCATGTTTACTAATGTAGTTATAATTTTCACATCAATAACAAGTTTCTCTTCAATAGTTTTACCCCCCTTATTTTTGAATATGTTCTACATTTCATTGAATTTCAAACAATTTGTCAACTTATAATGCCCAATGACTTCACAAATATAACAAGTCCATACATCAATGGTCTAGGCTTTTGCTTGTGCATTAACTTCTAATACCACCATAGTTGATTTTTTTTTCTTACATCAAAACATGTGTCCACATTGTGGTTGGTGTGGTGACAATTTGTATAATACATGTGTGGTTAATTTCCCTATTGTAATTTGATTTATTGGTGTTCTTGTGGTTTTTGATCCTTGCGGTATTGAGAGATAATTTTGTGTTTCAAGTTTTAAAATCCCTTCTTCACATAATAGTGTTGACTTTTTATGCTACTGCAATGTTGCCCTTTTCATTCCTATAGTTGTTATATGTAAATATGACCATAGTTCAAATTTGAAAATTGTAATTAAAAAGCTATTAGTGGTGGGTGTTTTCAAATTGTTTGCCACCTTTAATAATCGTTCATAATACACTTCCATTTGTTCATCATTCTACATTGTTGAATAATATTTACAGAAGGCTTGCTCTAATTAGTTAACAAATCTACATTTTTGGGTAATCCCTCATGTAGTTGTTACACCATAAGTGTTGTGTTTTTGAATGTGAAGTTGAATAGATTTATGATTTCCTCATTCTTTGTTTCACCATTTGTTTTGATGGCAACCTTAAATATTTATATATGAACATTCAAATTTTTAAAAAAAATGTATTTGTGTTTAGTAGTCTTTTGTAAGGCTATAAAGTTAAGAAAACAATGTTGCAATTGAACCACTACTCCTACAAACATTCCTAGAAGATTTGGTGGTTCTCCTCTTGGGTCTAGAGGTAATGTAGTTGAAGTGAACACCACTATAGTTGACACCATAGGTATGGGGCTACGAGAATTAATTGCCATAGTTCTTGTCATTATAGAACTAGTTGGTGTTGCTTTCATATTATATGAATATATATGTCCCATGTGTAGTTATTGTTACATGGTGTGTGGTAGTGATCAACCAAGGTAACATAAAACAAAAGAATGGTAGGGATTGAATAAGGTTGTGGATGAGTTGAATAGAATTAGGATTGCTAAACATTTTATTTTGAATTTCTCTTGGAGGGAAATGACTGAAGATGTAATTTTGGAAATTGTGGGAGTTTGGAAGAGATTTTTTTTTACATAGAGTAAGACTTAAAGAATTGCTAGAGTTAGACAAGGAAACAAAGTATGATTTCAAATTTCTATTAGTATTTGCGACCATAGATTTTTCATGTTTTCATTTTTTATTTTTACCTTTAAAACCATAGATTTTTTATATGATTCAATTGTAAGTAAAAAAAGAAGTGTGGATTTGATGAGGAAGCATGGATTTTATTATGTATATGTTGTGTTTTGGCTTTTTGATAATCTAACTGTATTGATCATAAATTTTGTATTTAAAATAGTCTAAATAAAATTTGAGTAGAATCAACAATAGTTGTAAGAATAAATTGTGTGAAATAATCTACTAGAATTATTTTGAACAACTAAACCACAAATTTTAAATGTTGAAATCAATAATTGAAGTGAAATTTTTATTTTTTTAAATAAGTAAAGAACAATCCTAGGATAGAATCCACACCTACCATTTGGCAAACATCTCAGGGACAAAAAAAATCCTCTAAAGCAAAAAAACAAAAAAAAAAAAAAAAAAAAAAAAAAAAAAAAAAATTGTAAAAAATTTGGATTTATTTTTTAGAGCATTTTTTCTATAAATCTCAAAAAATTACAAGAGGAGATATTTTTTCATGGTAGATATAGATTTTTAATTTTTTTGGCAAACTGAAGACAAAGGTTTAAACAGTGAAAGTCCTAAGGATTTAAGTCAAAAAATATACCAAGAACCCAAAGGAATTTAATATTTACACAACGATATGAATCAAATGGTGACTCGAAGTTTATAGAATCAAATGGATCAAAAAGCCAAGCGTCAAAACATGAATTTTGATCTAGAAAAAAATCAAGATACAAACCAAAAGGTGTATGAAATGCCGAACATGGGTATAGTTTTGAAACCCAAAAGTTTACAAACAAAAAAATGACATGCAAAACATCAAGTGTCTTTAGTGGGAATGGGAGCACAAAGAGAAGTATGCACAGGGGTTCCACATAGACGTTTTGGTACAAAATGCAATTTCTAGTGAAAGGGATCAGGTTAGAAGTGTACCCAAGAAAAGGGAGTATCCATGCTTTTCAAACACCCTTTACTATTCAAGAACGTGGGGATGAGAGAAATTCAAGGGATGAATTGTTATCAAGCGGACCTTGGAAATTCTTCAAGTCCAAAATCTATGAATAGTCGGTGAAATGATTACATTAGACGTACAAATGTACCATTTGTGTACTAGTCAACATTGCCAAAATATCATGAACCAGTAGAAAACTAGGACGTGGATGACAACTACAATCTCAATATTCCAAAGTGGGTAGATACGAATTACCCAAAAACCTTGGTGTATGATGATGCACAAGTGAATGTTCTAGAAAAGACATTACCACTTGAGATGAATAATAGAAACAAAGGAATCAAAAGAGATTTTTAAAAATCTAGAATGTAAAAGTTACGATTTTTGAAGATGTAAACATGTTGGTTCAAACTCATTCTTGAATCTATATTTTTGTAGAATCAGAGGACACAATATCACAAAATGTCCACAAATTGATAATGAAATAAGGGATGGATTTGTCAGACATGTGGGACAACAGATGTTAAACATAGATTCTATAAAACAACCACAAATGAGAGAACAAGCCCACAATAGTTTAGAAATCAAACTGCAGAAAATTAGTCTAAATGAAATGTAGTTGTACAAAATAGATTGAGAATGCATAATTCTCCTAGTGTGAATAAGGCAAAACCATTTTTTGTAAAACCAAATTTTATACCATAAAAAGTACAAATGAATGTTGTACAATTGGAAGCAATGATGTCCAAAGATTTCACACCATCAAAAAGGCCCAAGTTAATGAACGGGATACCTTAGATACCCATTCTCACAAGAATAATAGATTAGATCTTTAATGTTAAAAATAGTTACTATAGCCTATAAGCTTGGACAAAAGTTGAGCCATCAAGAAAAAAAAATCAATTTGAAAATGGTCGAACTACACATATTAAGTACTAGTGAGTATTCAAGTTGGAAGATGAGAAGACCAAGTTTATGAAAATCCAAGTTAGGTAATAGTACCCATTTGAAAACCTTAAACAATGTACATAGCACCAATCATAACAATTCAAGCAAACAAATTTGTGGGATGGCCACCGTTGATTCCATTAAATTGTGAACAACAAAAAACTAAATCAATGGTGAACACTATAGCAAGGGGCTTAGAGGCCAGACCATATCAATCAACTTTGAAGTATCCAAATTACAAAAAGGATACAAATATAAATGCCCATGTGAAAGTGTTTTAAATGACTATTAAAGCAAATGGAAAAACCTCTGAAGAGTACATCATCAATGCATTCAATTATACATTGTGAGAAACAACATTAGATTGGTGTCATAATTACATGTCAAAATTTCTTGACTAAAATTTTTGTAAATTAATTCAAGCATTCCATAAACATCATTAAAAGACTCCAAATGATGAAATAATTTACATGGAGTTCAAGAATATCAAATAGGGAAAGACTAGGCGAGTTGAAGTGTACTATGAGTGTAGACAAAAGTTGGTTCATGGATTACAAACACTAACCATAGATAGTTTTTTGACCACTATGTTTTGGGCAAGATTACAATCCTATCTAAGCATTGTAATTGCAAGAATGAAATGGATCATGTTATAGTTGCATAAGGAAGTGATTATGCTATGTGAAAAAGGGATGACACCAACAGAAACTCAAAATGCATTGTCGATACTACAGATTTCTAAATCTGTAACAATGATGAAACCACAAATGGAACCAAGAAAAACTAACAAACATTGCACAAATTGTAGATGAAACAACCATAATGTGGAAACATGTAAAGTCAAGAAAAAAGAAGAGGCCACTATTGCAACAACAGAGGCTACCAATCAACCTTAGAAAGGTTAGAAAAATACGTTGTATGTTTACCACATCTATGGTTTAAATGAGCATAAAATGACGAACTATCCCAAATTTGTAGAAATGTAGGAAATGTTCCAAGGGAAAAATGCATCAAGCTCAAAAGGGAAAACAATAGCTAAGGTCAAATTTTAGTCATTACAAATGTGAATGTAATAGACATCAATGTTGCTACAAGAAGCAAAATCATAAAAAACTAGGTGTTCTAGGAGAGAACCAAGGAAGAATAAAAGTATTGCAAATTAGGAGGAGGACAAATTGAAAAAGACAATGGTAAAGACAATTCAATAGTTGCAAAAAGTACAAGCTACTAATGAAGGATCTTTTACATCAATAGAGGGATGGAACACAATGTGGTTGGATATGCCAAATACTATACCTTCTATAGAACCTCAGAAACCTCAAGAATCTAAAATTTCCCAAAGTAAATTGATATCGGTAGAAAAGATATTTCAAGATATTAGTAGATAGATGTTGGAAACCAGTTATACTTTGAACTTCGAATAGTTATTAAAAATGGCTCTTGAGTTGAAAAGATATCTATGGCAGAAAACGAAACCCGATAAACCATAGATTATAACTAAAACAATAATAGAAAAAATATACCATATATAATACCAAAAGTAGCAACAATGAAAGTCATTACTAATAACCATATGATAGATATTCAAGTACAAATTGGAAAAAAAATTGTAAAGAATTTTTTGTTAAAAGGAAGGTCTAGCATTAATATCATTATAGAACAATTGAGATTGAAGTTGGGGTTACCAAAGCCTAACCCACACCATATAATCTAAGGACGTTAGATCAGACCATTAAAAAGCAAGTGGGACTGATCCATGATGTGAAGACAAATGTTCACGACATACCTTATGTTATTACGTCTACTGTATTATAGAACAATGTGATAAATGTTAGTTATTCCATGTTGCTAGGGAGACCATGGTTGAAGGCTGCTAGAAAAGCCCATGATTGGGGGTAGAACACAGTGACGATTTGAGGGACTAATACAATCTGAACTATAGTATTATGACTAAACACTTGGGAATAGAGGTGAAACGATCGAAAGTGTTGTTATGCTATGACTATCAGAATGGTATCATAGATGAGGAGGAGGATATCATATTCGCTACAAAGTTAGAATTATTTTCCATAGGCACTATTAATCTACCAAAAAACTTTCAATATGTAGAACCCACAAAGTTTACCCACATAGATATTGAAGTTTAGAATCATAGTATAAAGAGGAGTAATACATAATTCATTTCAATGGAAGGAAAAACTACAAACATATATGAGCCAAAAGTTGTTTTAGAAGATAATGTGTATCATGAGACCTACTATAAATTCTAGCTAGGGAATGTTCAAACTAACAAAATTCCAACCAAGGTCAAGGTTCAAGAATTGCAAATAATAGGTTAGACATTCATAGAAAAACAACAATTAATGAATATGAATTTGGGGACTTAAGCAAAACCTTAGATGGTGAAGGTAAATTCAAATTTATAACTAAAGAAGGTATGAAAGTTAGAGGAATTGCTAAGGGAGTACAAAGATGTTTTTACTTGGACATACAAAGATCTAAAGGGCATTCCATTAGATTTGGTTCAACACCAAATTGAATTGGATACAACCTACCACTAGCACATCATGCCAAGCACATATTGAATCCAAATTATGTAACATTAGTTAAGTAGGATATTGATAAATTATTGGCAGTAGGTTTCATACAACTTGTGGATGAAGCTACTTGGTTGTCATCAATTATTGTAATACCAAAGAAAAATGGGAAGTTCAGAATTTGTGTAGACTTCAGAAAGTTGAATGTTACAACCAAGCATTACCCTTTCCCATTACCATTTATAGATGAAATACTAAACATAGTGGCAAGGTGTGAGGCATATTCATTTTTGGATGGATATTCTAAATTCACCAAATTTCTATAGCACCAGATGATAGATATAAGACATCACTTGTCACATATTATAGAGTTTTCATCTAGAGAATAATGCTTTTTGGAGTAAATAATGGACCTTCAACATTTCAAAGAATTGTGACAAAAACATTCTTGGAAAACATTTAGATACTTTTATGAAGATTTCTTTGGATGATTTTACAATCTATAGCAATATGGAGACTCATTTGTAGAAGCTAAGATTATGTTTTCAAAAGTGTAAGGAATACAACATCAATTTAAACCTAAAGAAATGCGTTTTTATGGTATTCTTTAGAGTAATTCTTGGATTTATTATTTCAAAGGGGGTGAAAATCCTTTAAGGTGTACCACATAGGATGAAAAGGGCCTAGTCCTTATTGTAATCCTTTTTTACCCTATATTTTGATCCCCATAAAAGTCAATGAATCAAAAGTGGTCAAAACTTTCAGAAGGATTATATTTTAGACTATTACAATTCTAGATTCCATCATAAACATCCATAAATTTGTCTTTACATGGTAAAAATAGACTAGGTAAAAAAGACAGAAAAAGGTGACGTTATGACAAGATTTTGGTACACCTTAAAGAATTTGCACCTAAGGAAGGTAAACTACTTAATCCAAAGAAAATACAAGCGATAATGAATATGCATGTATTACATAATTCACAATATATTCAAGTATTCAATGGCATGGCACAAATTTACAAATGTTTTATCAAGAATTTTGCAATGATCATGGCTCCAATTATGAAACTCACAAGATAGAGAATTTTCTGTGGATAGAGGAGTGTTAAAAAGTTTGGGAATTGATAAAACAGAAATATGTTGAAGCATCGATTTTAATACCACCGAAGTGGGACATGGAGTTCCATGTTCACATAGATGCATCATTATTAATTGTGGGGGTTTTATTAACACAAAATATCATAGGGAAGAGCAATCAACCAATAGTGTATGCTTATAGATTGTTTAATAGTGCAAAAGAAAATTATTGGACCATAGAAAAAGAAGCCTTAGCTATGGTTTTTGCATTACATAAATTTAAGCATTATTTGTCGGGAAATAAGTTTGTGTTTTATGTTGATCATATGGCCTTAGTTTACTTGGTAAACAAACCACAGGTTTGAAGGAAAATAACTAGGTGGTCATTGTTGTTGTTGGAATATGATTTCATAGTAATATATAAGTTAGGCAATAATCATGTAGTTGCAAATGCTTTGTTTAGATTACTCGATGTCATAGAACCTTTAGGAGTCCCAAAATATACCACATTTATGCTAGTTTATTTTTCAGAAAACTAGATTGGTTGACTAATGTCATAATGTTTTTATATAAACATGCACTAGAAGAAAAACATTTATTTTCGACTACTCTTTGCAACTAAATTTTAGTTGCAAGAAACATTTTGCAACTAAAATCCTTTTAGTTGCCTAAGACAAGTCACATGTGATAAAATAGTCGTAAATGATAAAAGGTATTGCATGAAAGAAAAAGTCAACAAAAACATTTCATACTTTAATTCCATTATATACGTATTGTCACATGCGACTAAGATGCAACTATTTTGGTCACAATTGAAAGCAAATCATGTGTTGCCATGTGTCTTAATATTTCATTTTTATATTATTATTATTATTATTATTATTTTGAAATAATCTAGGACGTTCAATTCAAATACTTGGATGATCTTATATTGACACATGGCCCAATGTAAATATGCCACATGGCATTAAACAAATTAATTTAATAAAAATATTAATATCCGGTTGGTAGGTACATAAATAGGTGCCTATAATCTTCATTTACCTACCTACCTACCTACTTAGATAAAAAAGTAAGTAGGTAGGTTCTACATTCCTAGGCTAAATACCTACTCATATAGGTAGGTATGTAGGCCGACCTAAATGGGTAGGTCAAACTAGGTACCTACCTAGTTAAATAGATAAGTAGGTTGGGGAGGTAATTACTTTAAAATTATGCATTATTTGTTTTTTTGTTTTGGGTTGAGCCTTTTGATTAGCTCATCCCATGTGCACAAATTTCTTAATTTGAAATTACATGGCCACACCCCCCTTTGTTTATATAATATTCAAAATAAGAATGAAGAATAAATAATATGGGATAAGTTTTGAAGTTGCAACTTCCTTATAAACTAAGTTGTAATTCCAAAATTTTCTTCATGCCTTACTTTCTTAGTTTTTAGATTTAAAAACACTTCAAGTACTAGATAATTAGATAATCATTTAATTAATAATGATTAAATTTACATATATCTAAATTATAAATTATACACTACAAATATTCAATATTCATTATCAATTACTTAAATAAGCAATAACTTCTTAATATTTAACAAACTAGCTATCTAGTTACTCACAATTTATAATACACAACTACGAATAATTAAATAAATAAAATATTTTAAAATATTTTATTACTTTTTAGAATCTGATCGAATTATATATAATATAATTAATTTAAAATTATTTTAATGACTATAATTTAAAATTAAATATTTTAAATATCTATTTTTAAATTATAAGTAATGAATTAACAATTGTTATTAGAAAGTAAATTCTTCCATAAATTTTTTAAAAATTATTATTCAATTAATTACATTACTTACTATATAATTACATTTATTATTGTAAAAATTATTATAGGTCAAGTAATTTTTTCTCTTGGTAATTATTAACTATAAATACAATAATAATTTAGATAAAACATTAATTTTCATAATTATTATAAAATTAATATAAAATATTTATCATAGATGATTAGTCATAGAATTTTTAAAAAGATAATATTATTATATAATAATTCGTGAAATTAAAATCAATAAAATAAATATTTTAACTACACTATATTTTTTCCAAATTTTTATTTCAGGTTTGAAGTTATAAATTAAAAAGTGTGAATAATTATGTTCAATTAAAAAATAATTCTTCACATACTAATTAATTCTTATCTGAAGTAATTACAATGATTTTAAAGTAATGTCACATTAATTTAATTAATTAATTTCTTCTAATATAATAATATAAATTATATAATATACAAATCTATGTTATAACAATAATTATTTAGTGTCACCTAGATTTAATAAACATAATCATTTATAATTATTTATAAAAGTGATTTATTATGGATAACATTAGTTGAAAAAACCCTTGAAACTCAATCAATAATTTTTTGAATTAAAATATAAATTTAAGATTCCAAATAGTAATTCAGAACTCAAATATCAATTTTCAATTCAAATAATAATATTCAAAATTAAAATGTCAATTTTAAGACTCAATTAATAATTTTCTGAATTGAAATATTAATTTTGAGAATCCAAAATAATAATTTGGAATTCAAATTTCAACTTTCAAGTCAAATAATTTTTTAAAATTTAAATTTAAAACTTCAGAATTCAAATATCAAATTCAAGTTTAAATAAAAATATTTAAAATCAAGTTGCCGATTTTTAGACTCAACAAAGTTTCTTAAATTGAAATAATAATTTTTAGATTGGAAAATAATAATTTATAATTCAAATATCAATTTTTAAATCAAATAAGTTTTTTGAATTTTAAAAAAAAAAGTCCGAATTGAAATGTCAATTTTCATATTCAAATAGCAATATTCAAAAGTGAAATGTCCAGTTTTAGACTCAATTACTAATTTTCAAACTTTAAGTATTAATTTTGAGAATCCAAAATAATAATTTGGAATTTAAATTTCAGGTTCGAATCAAATGATTATCTAAAATTTAAATGAAAAATTTTCAGAGCTGAAATATAAATTTTCAGATTTGAATAAAAAATAAATTAATTCAAATATTAATTTTGATATTCATTATATGAACAATATACATATGTATGCATGTTAGATATATATATATATATATATATATATATAATTTTAGTACTTACATTAAAATACACCCCTATGTCATTGTAGCATACCCTTAAGATGCAACTAATTTGGTGATTATTGCAACTAATGGGACATATTAACTTATTAATGGATGAAAATAAATGTAAAATTGATGCAACCAATAGGATGAAATTTTTAATAGTTGCATCATAGTTGTGAAAATGACCAAAATAGTTAAAAGTTGGTCTTGTAGTTGCAAATATTCCCAAATCTAGTCGCAAACGACTACAAGTTGCATGTAATTGTAAATGGAGTGGTTACATTTTGGTTGATTTCTACTAGTGATGACAAATGGAAAAATCTTTGTCAATAAGGCAAAAACAACAACAAACCAGGAGGGTTAAACCCTTTACAATGAAAAATGATGTTTTGTATACAATGGGGTAGGACAACAAATTGAGGTGTTTGTCAACCACATAAGCTCAGAAGGTGATGAAAGAGTTGCATGAGGGAACAATAGGAGGTTATTTTGCAATTGAAATCACATAGAAGATTTTAGATGTAGGGTACTAATGGCCCACATTGTACAAAGATGTTAGTGATGTCTAGAGATCATGTGATGTACATCAACGCATTAGAGGGTTGGCTACACAAAGTTTGGCCAAATTAATAATAACTCTTCCAAAAGAACCATTCATGAAATTGGGCTTGGATTTTGTGGGACCATTTAAACTAACAAGAAGGTATACCAAGAATAAATACATATTGGTGGCCATAGATTATGCAACCAAATGTGTGGAAGCCAAAGCGTTAAAAACAAACATTGTAGTAGTAACAACAAAATTCTTATATGAGTGTATTTTTATTAGGTTTGGATGTCCACTAATTATAGTCATAGATCAAGGGGTGCATTTTACAAATGATGTTATAAAACATTTGACATATCATTTCTTACTAAAACATGTCAATTCTATCATTTATTACCCATAGGGGAATGGTCATGTAGACTCCACTAACAACATATTGGGAACATTATTAACTAAGTTAGTTAGTGAGAATAAAACAAATTGGGATGAACATTTACCCACAGTCTTGTTTTCTTACAAAACAACAAACAAGGTAGCTACATGGTATACACCATATTAGCTTGTTTATGGGTTACATTCTTTAATTCCTACAAAATACATTATGTCAATCGTCAATAATAACCACAGATTTAAGGAAATTCGGTGAAAATGTGTAGGGTGTTAGAGTTAGAGAAGTTATAGGAAGATAGATTACAATTTAAAATTAAGTTAAGAACTCAACAATGGAATAGGGCTTTTTGGGGTCAATAGAAAAATAAAGAAAAATAATTCAAATTTAGTGATTTTTTTTTATGGTTTCCAAAGGGAGTAAATCATAATTGGGAAAGTTCACTAGAAAATGGTTTGGACCATATAGGGTACAGTACATGTTGTCTAACAATATAGCCTTATTGGTGATATTCATTAATTTTGAACCTAACCCTATGTCGGTAAATATTAACAAGTTAAAACCATACCAATTTATTACATCTAAGGTGCAAAATTTTGAGGTACAAAAACCAATTTACTAGGAGGAACAATAGACCATAGATCAACCACAGAAAGGAGTCCAGGAGGATAGTGATACATATGAAGATGAGGATGATGAATAAATTGCAATATTGATGATGGGTGGCCATTGAAATTGCCCATTCGTCCAAGTCCTATCGTTGTGAAAATGTCTTTCTTTGAGGCTTCATTATCTAACACAATTTATGAGGTGATTTGCATGCCTCAACACAACAACCTTGAAATGATTTTAAGTTTTTTAATTGGATTACCCACCTATGTCCCCTTATGACCAAAAAAAGACTATCACATTCTGAAGGTGCTTGATGACACACCAACAAAGAAAAAAAAGGAAAAAGAACTATGAGCCCAATTGCAAATGTCAAGATAATTGGGAATCATGATTTCCATGAACTAAGATGTTGCAAGGTGGTGATGGTGAGATTGAAAATTTCCATTGTTTAATTTGTGCATTGCAATGCATGGAGGGAAATTTTGTTGGGAACCAAAACAAATAACCTTGTGAAACGTGAAGGAAAAAGGAAGGCAAAGAAATTTTTTCCATAGTTGGATGTTAAAAAGGACCAATGGTATATAAACAATAGGTGCGACCACTTAACACTTCAAAAAATGCCTTTTATGTGTTTCAAAAATGACAATTTTGCAATAAGTTCAAGAAACCAAAGGTGAAGGGGGTCACGAGATAACAATTTGCCACCATATTTCACCTTCTCCAACATGGTAGGCCAATGCTAGTTTATGAGGTTTTGAAGTCTCTTTTCATTTTTTTGGGTGTTTCAAATATTCCCAAGAAAAATTAATCAAACAACATTGGTTGGATGACGGTGGAATTTATGTATGATCAAGTTATAAAAAAACTTAAAGAAGTCATTTGAAATGCAAAATTTCTTGCACTAACATGTGATGAGGTTACCATGGTTGATACACAATCCTAAATAAATGTGTCATGTTGTTGACCAATGATTGAGATTGAATACCCATTTTAATGTGTCTAGAACGTAGTACCAAAGGTTGTGGTAATAACAACTTGATCAACTTGTGGTATAATGGATGTCTTCAATTGTGGTTCATATCAATTCTTGATGTTGCCAAAAAGTGGTTTTCCTTTGGAGTTGATGGAATAAATGTTTTTTAGGTACAAATCTAGATTTTTTTTATTTTATTTCAATAAGTTTTTTTTTTCCATGTATATTTGATGTTATTTCCATCTCAAAGTCCTAATTGTGTTGTGTGATAGGGTGCCCATAATGGGGTTACATGTTAAATACAAACTCAATATTCATTTCATTTAGAAAGGATCCAATGTTGTGCACAACACACCCAAGTTAGCAATGCAAGTTTTGAGTCATCTACCTACGGAATTTTGCATTGAGTTATTGTTACATTTTTTGTACACATTCTTTGGTCATAGTTAAAAAAAGCACATTGAATTTATTACACTTGTTGAATATATATGTTGTCACCTACTAAGAAAGTCTTGTCTAAATACAAGCCATTTTTAATGAAACTTTGCTTGGGTCAAGATAAAGTGGAATTGGCTATAATAAAGACCAATTTTGACTCATTGTTTAATGTCCATTTGCTTTTCAAGTTCACTTGTTTATTGCCATTGCATGAAATTGTTCATGCTTGGATTAAAAAAATTCAAAAGCAAGATGTTTTTGTGTGTGATTACGTTCTTGCCATAAAGGTTTGTCAATCACAATTGTACATTGTATAATAATCTTAAGATTGCCTTAATTTCTAATTCTTTTGAAAAGTTCAGAATCTTGTGGCTCACACACATCTTATTGGCTGACAATGAATATCACTAATGACAAATATGGGGGAGCCACTTATGGAATATCTTACTCTTCATTTTGATAGATATGTATTTTACGCAATTTATACCTCATTAGATTGAGGGCTTGTTTGCCCAATCAACCAAAATATTTGCAAGCAAGATGCCATATTTGCTTGCACCAATATTTGTTGTTCACCTTTTTAATTTTCTATTTTGTGTTTTGAATATGCTACTATGATTTTATGATTTATGCCATGACACTTTCCATTTGTCTTATGTTGTGATTCTATTTTTAATATTTTTTATGTGTTTTATCTTATGATGTCATGCCATTTTACCTTAGGCTACCTCCCATAGTCATAAATTTTGGTAATAATGGCTTTGGTTATTGATGTGTGCGGTGCCTATGTAATGACATGGTTAAATGATATTGGTGTAGGTGTTGCAAATGCACTCATGAAAGAACTAACTAACCAATTTTCAACTACCTCTTTTATGGATGCCATGGTTATTTATTCTCCACAATATTGACTCCAATTAAATTGTGAGAAATTTTTTGTTTTCATTTGGTATACATAAAAACTTATTATGTTCATGATTGCACACTCAAATCTATTATTTATTTCCCTATTTTTCATTTGGGTTGGATATTCAAGTTAACATGTTCAAAATCTTAATGAAAGTCAACTTTCCACCTGCTATGGAACCCCCTTTTAACATCAACCTTTTTATGCATCTTTCGAGGACATTTCTTTTTTTCTCCATTCTCAAAAACCACATTCTTGATTATTTTAAACTTGTTTGAAATTGCCACAGTGCACAAGTGTTGATATTTGCTAAACACACAAAAACATTTTCAACATTATCTTTCATGAAAAATAAGCTATGAAATTAACTTGCAAACCACCTACAAACAATTGCCAAAATGTATTTTTAGTTATTTCACACTCTAGAAACATTTCTTTATGATGTTTGTTATGACTAATGGAGGGAGGCCAAAAAACATTTTCCTAAAGTTGATCATTGACCACAACTGGTTCATGTTTCAAATTAAATGAAATGCCATGTTTTGTTGAATCTTTGATTAGTTATAACAAAATCAACAAAAATTTCAAGTCAATTTCGAATTTTGACCCTTCTTTTACAATGAATAAATTTGTTTTTTCTTTGTTTTACATTATTTTGATTGAATTGGGGGTGTGAGGAATCAAGACAATTGTAGTTTGTTTGAATAAAGAGGGCAAGGAAATAGTTGAAATATTTTTTGGACTAATTAATTCTTTGTTGTGATAAATCAAATGAACATTAGGTCTTATGTTGGCAAGTAATTTTTTTGTTCAAAACAAACTTTTGATTAATTTGGTTCTCAAAATTCAAATTATTTATTTATTTTTTAAAACTTATATAAGGATGAAACTATTTCAATATATTTATATTCATCATAATTGCATTGGGAAAATTCCAATTGTTGCCAACTAATGTTATTTTTTGGTAATGATATAACCATATCATAACTAATCTTTGGTGCTAGTAAGTTGAAATCTAAGTCAACAATTAACTACAAAAACTTAAATTTCAACATTTTTTAGCCAAGAATCACCCATAGTAACCACCTTCTCAAAAGTTTTAAAATCCAAAAAAAAGTTTGATGTACAATGATGAACTTTTCAAGTGTTGATATAGGACGAGTCACAATCTTTTCATGAAAATATTGCAAGTTATTTGTGAATACAACATTTTTTATTTTTGCAAAGATGAAATTACAAAAGGGTATAAACAAGGTAATAGGAGCAAATAGTAGTCTCTTAAATTGTTGTGATTAGTCTTGATAAGCTAATATGGAAACATGAGATTAGTAGAAAAGTCTTGAAACAATGTTGAACAAAGGTGTTTAAACGATGTTTATGCATTATTTCTCAATGCTAAAACATTGAGTTTTGATTTTAAAATGTGTTGAAAAATATTTTTTATTCATTAGATTACTTTGAAATTTATCTAGATGTTAGATTGATATATTAAAAAGGATGTATTACGAATACAACACACATTTTCAATATTAATTTGATGTATGACACTTGTAAACATGTCCAATAAGCATTAATTACAATAACACTGGCTTCTTTTACCATGATTTGATTCATAAGGAAGTTTAGCTTGTAGTTAATCTAGAAAAGCAAAGCTGCATTTCAATGGTCACACACAAAACAAGGCTAATAGATTAATACTAGACCAACTTGTTGAGAGTATGATAATGGAACGCAATAAATGGTTTGGGCATGCTACAGTTTTTAAGCCAAGGTATTCTTGAAAAATTTCAACAACAAACAAAAAAAATAAGTTTAAAATTAATATAAAGAAGGGTTTTTGGGTGTTTCATCATTCTTATATTATGATGAGTGATCACCACCACCATTGCCATCACCCTTCAAACTTCACAAGAGATTGAAACTCAAAGCTCTTAAATCACTTTCTTCTTTCCTCCTTTCTTGCAACCTCCACAACAATAGATATTGTGCCCAAATGCCACCAAGTTTCACGAGTTCTCTATGGAGCCTTGCATCATGCAACAAATTAGGGGGCTTAGTTGGAAATTTCATGGGGCATCTTGTTAAAATGAAGTTTCTCATCAATAGTGGGGTCATGTCTTGGCAACAACCACCCTCAGTGAAATGGGTTTTTTGTTGTAAGGGTATTTTGGGGCATGCTGGTCGAGGTGCTTTAAAAGGCACTAAAACATAATGCAACTTTTCATAGTTGGTCACTAGGTTTCACCTCACAAATTTTTTTTCTTTAGTCAAATATTTGCCATTTATAAGAATAAATTTGGGAATTTTTTCCAGTGCAAATCAGCATTGTTTTGTGTGAAAATATCTAAAATGAAAAATATATAAATAAAAAGGAATATTTTGTTACAATATTCCCATTTTTCTGAAAAAAAATTGGAAAAACTTTCACCACATCTGGACTCCACTTTTAGGTTGATACTAATTCTATAACTAGCATTTATACTGTTTAGATAGGTTTTTAAACCTTGTCACCATTTAATGCTAAATCCCTATTGGGATGATAGCCAATGACGCAACCTCTGAAACTTTTTTTGTAATCACTGGTGCAAATTTGACTAACTTTGCTATTTATTTGAAAAAAAATTGGCCAAAATTTTCAATATCACAAAAATATAGGGCAAAAAAAAAAATTACACCTCACCCTGGTAAATGACTAGGAAGCAGAATGTGCGCCCCAACACCCATATATAGCAAAGGGTTGATTCGGCCATCCTTACAACATGGTTCTCCAGATCAAGTTGGCCATCTGAGCGAATCCAACTCCATTTTCCTTTTTCTTATTCCTTTGTACATTTTCCAAATCTATGGTGTGTTTATAAATAAAGTTTTGCAGGGTTGTATCATATTCATCCAACTCTTGGGGAAGTTCACCTGACTTTGAACTCAAGGAACCTGCTTGTTCCACCAAAGAACACTCCTTTGGTGGTTGATTCTGATAGGCTCGCGGCCAAGAGGCTCGCCCTAATAAGGCGTGCCTAGTGACTGCTTGCTTCCCTCTGCTGGGCTACTTTCCTACTGATGCCTTGCCTTGCCCAGTGACCATTTGCCTAACAAAGTTGACCAAGGGCACAAGGAGTTAATGGTTTTCATGTGATCTTTCAGCCTCCTTTTAATCCCCTTATAAGGCACAATGGAGGGGGTCTTCTAAGTTCTTGGGTGTAACCCACCCAAACTTGGGCCACATGACTATGGTATAAATCCACATGACCATGGTCCACTATAGGGAGCATCTTTTTTGCGTGGCAGCACACTATTGGACATGAGAACAGCAGTTCTAAATCATATTCTCCTTGCCTGTCATATTTTTGTACTTCCCTAATTCCATTTTGCACATTCCTTATAGTTTAGTTGGCTGAACTCATAACTAGTGCATCGAGTAACCAATATGCTCTCACTCTCGGACAATAGACTATGTCCAATAACCAGCACCCTCTTGCTGATGATCACCTGGTCCATTATGCAAATCCCTGAAAACTATTAACATAACGAAGCAAGCATGCTGAATACAAGTGCCCATTTGGAACTTTGTGCTTGCCCAAAAAAGATCATGTATAGTAGGGTAATGCTGGAGGAGTAGGGAGTTCCAAAAGTAAGCACCCACCCAAGACAGAGCTCAGGGGCGCTTGCATTCAGAACTCTCTCTCTCTCTCTCTTTCTCAGGGCGTAACTGAGCATGAAAAATGATGCAATGAGATTTTTTTCTCATAAACAATTATACAACAAGATTTATTTTTTCAGATGTCACGAGATAAAATGAAAAAAAAATTACAATGGGCATCTCATTTTTTGAAACACCCTCTTCTTGTGCAAACCTATTACATATCTCCAAATACACTAGAAAAGTTGTGCAGCCAATGGGAAGGCTCAGCAAGCACTCAAAGTGCCTTGATGGGGGGAGGACTTCTTTTCATTTTTTCTTTGTTCCCAACATGTTCCCTTCAAGTTCTCAATGGGTTCCCATCAGGCTCCCAATATGTTCCCTAGGTTCCCAATGTATTTCCCTGGGGTGTTCACAATCCCATATGTTTTGCCCAAAGTCCTCCCTTTCTCACACCTATATAGCTGGGCCAAAGGGGTCAGTGGCACCCCACTCTCTGTAGAATCTTCTACTTTGGGGAGCCTCCATAGTTTCAACTTTTTTTAATTGCCATGGGCCAATGAAATTGGCTTAGTGCAAAAAACAAAAAGTTGGACTTGTGAGGCACCCCAAACTAATTAATATGAAACATAATAAGTACCCTCAGAAGTAGGGTAGAAGTGCATACAGGTGCCTGTTCGGAACTTCAGTCTCACACAAAAACCAATACACAATGGAGCATGCCGGGTAAAGTGTCCCCTTTCCAGTAATATAAATACAGCACCATAAAGCTGTTTTTCTTTGTGTGAAAATTCCCTCAAATGCAGAAAACAAAAATGAAAATGGGATATTTTGTTGCATATTCTCTGGGGGGGGGGGGGAAAACAAAAAAGTCTTATTGAAGAATTCAAAATGCACCCCCTTTAAAATCTAAGTGGGAGGGT
>Ga0116227_10005946_pt1 | contig 25154 bp, 25 predicted proteins | sample S1TSphgellanicum_FD_89693 | JGI IMG/M metagenome (GOLD analysis project Ga0116227, IMG submission 89693) | Host-associated microbial communities from peat moss isolated from Minnesota, USA - S1T2_Fb - Sphagnum magellanicum MG | ecosystem: Host-associated > Plants > Peat moss > Unclassified... | reverse complement strand
GCACGGCGAATCCCCGTTCGTGGCGGGTCTGTTGCACGACATCGGGCACCTGGTGCTTTTCAGCCGCGCACCGCGGCACGCTCGCGAGGCCTTGCTGATGGCGGTGGATGCGACGGACGATCTGGCGCTGCACGCGTGCGAAAGAAAGGTGTTGGGATTCGATCACGGAGCCATCGGTGTGGCCTTGGCGCAGCACTGGGGACTGCCCCTGTCCCTGCAGGAATGCATTCAATTTCACCACGAACCCTCCCGTGCGCAGGTGCACCGGGTCGAAGCAGCCACCGTTCACATCGCCAACAGCATCGCCGTGCTCGCGGAAATTGGCAGCCAAGATCCCCTGGACGCGCCGCCCTTGGCCCCCGAGGCGTTGCGAATCGCCGAATGCGACATCACGCAAGTGCCAGATATCGTAGTCGCAACGCATACGGCAGCCGCGGAAATCTTGCCCATGCTGCTGGCGGCTTGAATTCGATGACCCCTGAGCTGGACATGGCGGAGATCGCCAAAGTCTTTTTTCAGGAATGCCGGGAAGGCTTGGATGTCATGGAAGGGGGACTGCTGAGCCTCGATGCCAGCGCCGACTTGGAGAACATCAACACCATATTCCGGGCGGCGCACTCTATCAAAGGCGGCGCTGCGACCTTTGGATTCGCAGCCGTGGCGCAGTTCACCCATGGAATGGAGACGCTGCTCGACGAGATGCGCAACGGCGCCCGGCCGGTCACCGAGGCCGCCCTTCAGGTACTTCTGAAGTGCTGCGACTGCCTGCGCGAAATGATCGAGTCGACCCAAGCCGGGGCGCCGCTCGACGCAGCCAACATCGCGCGGCTCGACCAGCAGATCACTCGCCTGCTCGCCAGCGGTGCCGGTCCTGTCGCCGCACAACCGGCGGTGGGCGGCCGTAGCGGAGCCACGCAGGAAATCATTGGCTGGACAATCCTGTTCGAGCCGGTGAAGGACTTGCTGCGCTTGCGCAACGAGCCCACTCGCATGTTCGCGGAACTGCAACGGCTGGGAGACTTTAGCGCCTCAGCCAACCTTACCCGGCTGCCGCCGTTTGAGGAGATGGATCCCGAGGCTTGTTATCTGTCCTGGACCATCGAACTTGGCGGCAACATTGCTCTCACGCAGCTGCAGGAGATATTTGATTGGGTGGATTCACGTTGCAAACTCGAATTCACGCCCCACGCGAAACCGACCGCCGCGCAGCCCGCGCCTGCGCCAGCGCCAGCGCCAGCGCCTGCCGTACAACGGGATGCCGGCTCCATTCGCGTGGCCACCGAGAAGCTCGATGCCATCATCAACCTGGTCGGCGAACTCTTGATTACTCAGTCGATGCTGTGCGGATTCGCGGATGGCATTCCGGCCAATGAACTCGGCCGACTGCGGCAAGGAATCTCCCAGCTGTCGCGCAACACCCGGCAGTTGCAGGAAAGCGTCATGCAGATCCGCATGCTGCCGATCGGCTCCGCCTTCAGTCGCTTTCCGCGTCTGGTTCATGACCTGTCGCGCCAGCTGGGCAAGAAGGTCGAGCTCAAACTGCAAGGCGAGTCCACCGAGCTGGACAAAACGGTCTTGGAAAAAATCGGCGATCCGTTGGTTCATCTGGTTCGCAACGCGCTCGATCATGGGCTCGAAACGCCCGAGCGCCGAACGGCCGCCGGCAAGCGCCACACCGGAATCCTGGAATTGGCGGCGTTTCACGAAAGCGGCAACATCATCATAGAGGTCCGCGACGACGGCGCCGGCCTCGATAAAGCGCGCATCCGGCAAAAGGCCCAAGAACGTGGGCTGATCGCTGCGGACCAAGAATTGACCGACGAGCAGATCGATAACCTGATCTTCATGCCCGGCTTCTCCACCGCGGAGCAAGTCAGCGATGTATCCGGCCGCGGTGTCGGCATGGATGTCGTCCGACGCAATATCAACGATCTGGGCGGACACGTGCAGATTTTCTCTGCACACGGGATTGGCAGCACCATCCGCATACGGCTGCCCCTGACGCTGGCGATACTCGACGGCCAATTGGTACGTGTCGGCAAGGAAGTGTTCATCATCTCACTGCTGGCCATTTTGGAGACCATACAGATCGATCCGCAACGCGTCAGCAGACTGGCAGGCCTCAGTTCCCTCTATCACCTGCGGGACGCATACATTCCCATCGTCCGGCTATGCGATCAATTCGATGTTCAGCCCGACAACCGCGAGTCCGAAGACGGTCTGTTGGTCATCCTCGAGGCGGACGGCAAGCGCATCGGACTGATGGTCGATGACTTGCTGACCCAGCAACAGTTCGTCATCAAGAGCCTGGAAACCAACTATAACGCCGTCCCGGAAATAGCCGGCGCCACCATTCTCGGAGACGGCACGGTGGCGCTCATCATCGATGTACCGGACTTGATTCGAGGCGCCGCCGCCCACGCAGCCTAATGAGAACACACGGAGGACTTCACCATGAACAAAACCACCAACGGATCGGGCACCGAGCAGTACCTGACTTTCATGCTGACCGGCGAGGAGTACGGCGTCGCGATACTGCAGGTCCAGGAAATCAAAGGATGGGATAAAGTCACGCGAATTCCGCACACGCCGGACTACGTACTCGGCGTAATCAACCTGCGCGGCGCGGTGGTGCCGATTTTGGACCTGCGGCGCAGGCTGGGACTGGGGAGCATCGAATTCGGGCCGACCACCGTCGTCATCGTCGTTCGCGTCAACCACGACCACGGTGAACGCACCGTCGGCATGGTGGTCGATGCCGTGTCGGAGGTCTACAACATCAGCTCCGCCGACACCAAACCGCCCCCCGATGTATGCGGCAACATCAACACCGTGTTCGTCAAGGCACTGGCCACCGTTCAAGACCGGATGCTGATATTGCTCGACATGGAGCGCCTCATCGGCGACAGCATTGCCGATAAGCAGTCGCCGGAAGCTGCTGCATGAATACGCACATGGATGCGCCCGCTGCACAGTCTGTCACTTTCGAACTCGCGGCACAGCTGACCATCGCCCAGGCAGCCGACCTGCATCGGGAGTTGACGCTGCGTATGGCCGGCGGCAACCCTTTGATCTTCGACGGCACGAGAGTCGAGCAGATCGATACGGCCGCACTGCAGCTGTTGGTCGGTTGCTGGCGCAGTTGCGCGCAACGTGACATCGGGTGCAACTGGCGCGGGGCTTCTGAAAACTTACGCCGCTCGGCGGCCCTCATCGGCGTCACCGCCTTCTTGCAACTGTCTTCGCTCTGAGGCAGCCGATGGGTAAACCCGCCGCATCGCAGGAATTCGAACTTTCCGACGCAGTGTTCAACCGGCTGCGCGAACTGGTGCGCCGCCACACCGGCATCGCTCTGGCGGATTCCAAGCGGGAACTGGTCTATGGGCGGTTTTCGCGTCGACTGCGCGCTCTGCGGCTCACTTCGTTTGCGGAATATTGCGCGCTTCTGGAAGGCGGTTCCCATGAGGAGGTGCAAGAACTCACCAATGCCATCACCACCAACCTGACGTCGTTTTTCAGGGAAAAACATCATTTTGAGCAGCTCGCGAGCGAGATACTTCCGCAAATCGAAGCCAACCGTGCGGCCACGAAGCGCATGCGCCTATGGTCGGCCGGATGCTCCACAGGCGAGGAGCCCTACTCGATCGCCATGGTGATGCGCGAAACGCTCGCCCATTTGCGCGATTGGGACATCAAATTGCTGGCCACCGACATCGATTCCCAGGTTGTGGAGACGGCCTCAGCCGGTGTGTACGGCAACGAGCGCTTCAAGGGTGTTGCCGCCGGGCGCATCGAGCGCTGGTTCACGCCCGTCGCAGGCGGCTCGCAGCAACGCGAGGCATCGCGCGAACTGAAAAGTGTCATCACGTTCAAGCAGCTCAATCTGTTCGATCCATGGCCCATGAAGGGGCCTTTCGATGTGATCTTCTGCCGCAACGTGGTGATCTACTTCGACAAGGACACTCAACGCGGACTATTCGAGCGCATGGCCGAACTGCAAGCGCCGGGTGCGTGGCTCATGATCGGCCATTCTGAAAGCCTGTTCAACATCACCAGCCGTTACAAACTGGTGAGCCGCACGGTCTACCGGAGAATCCCGTGATGCCGCCGGCACTGCCGCAGTTTTCCCATATTCGGCGCAGCTGGGATGCGGCACTCGGTGCCATCGTGGCCAAGCTGCTGCCCGGAGAGTACTACGTCACCCCTCACGACGAATTCATCTTTACGACGCTGGGATCCTGCGTGTCGGCGTGCGTGCGCGATGTGAAGTTAGGCGTTGGCGGCATGAACCACTTCATGCTGCCCCTGTCGGACGCTTCCCATCAAGGCGCTTGGGGCGACAACCCAGCGAGTTCGGCGACACGCTACGGCAACGTTGCGATGGAAAGGCTGATCAATGACATCCTAAAACTCGGTGGAAAGCGCGCCAACCTGGAATTCAAACTGATGGGCGGCGGCAAGGTGCTCGATATAGGTCTCGATGTGGGCGCCCGCAACGTCGACTTCATCCGCCGCTATCTGAAAACCGAGGGCTTCCTGATCAGCGCCGAAGACTTGGGCGACGTCTTCGCGCGCAAGGTCTACTACAGTCCGGCGACCGGCAAACTGCGAGCCAAGCGGCTGACGGCCAACGTCAATCGCGCGGTCTTCGAACGCGAACGCGACAGCGCGCCGACCGGAACGCAGATCGAAAGCGATGGAAAACCTCAAGAACAGCCTTGGCTTGCCGATCACTCGAAAACAGGGAGTTTGAGCACATGAAAATTCTGATTGTTGATGATTCGGTCGCCATGCGAATGATCGTCAAGAAAACCTTGCGCCTGGCCGGATTCGAGGGCCACGACATTTCGGAAGCCGACGATGGCGCCAAGGCGTTGGCCGCGATCAGGAGCGCCAAACCCGATTTGGTGCTATCCGACTGGAACATGCCGAACATGACGGGTTTGCAGCTCCTCGAGGCCCTGGACAGCGACGGCTTGAAGGTAAGCTTCGGATTCATCACCACCGAAGCCACGCCGGAAATGCGCGCCAGGGCGCATCGTGCGGGGGCAAAATTCCTGATTTCCAAGCCCTTCACCCCGGAATCCTTCAAAGAAAACTTAAGCGCGCACATTCGCTGACATGTCAGCCGCCTACCCGCTTCCCGATGTCGCCAAGGTGATTGAGATCTTGGGCCTGCTGTTCGACGGTCTTGACGTGAAACCCGGCGGCGCCTTCGATCCGAGCGCGGCTGGCGGCGCCTGGTTCGGTGTATTCGTGGCCGATACCGGCGAGCCCGTGGCCTTGTGCGGCGCAGACGTCAACCTGGCCGCCAATTTGGGCGCGGCCTTCTCCATGCTGCCGGTCAATGCCGCGAAAGAGGCGGCCAAAGCACGCGAGCTGACCAGTGTCATGCGCGACAACCTGCGCGAGATCATGAATATCTGCACTCGGTTGATGATGGACCACTCGTCCGCGCACTTGAGGCTCGATCAAATCTATACCCCGGCGAATCTACCGGCGCCGGCCGCCACATTGTTGGAGTCGGCCACACGACGACGGCAATTCCAGCTCCAGTTGCCGAAATATGGCGGGGGTGTGCTGACGTTATTGGCTGCCTAGCGCCGACTAACCCGGCCGCGGGGAAAACAGATCCTTGTACTGACGCGGTTGCGAGCGCAGATATTGCTCCGGTGCCGCGATGCTGACCCCAAAATGCGCGGCGGCATGCCACGGCCAGCGCGGATCATAGAGCATGGCACGCGCCAGGGAGACGCAATCGGCGTCGCCGGTACTGACGATGGCTTCTGCCTGCTCGAATTCGGTGATGAGGCCGACCGCCATCACCGGTATGCTCACCGCTTGCTTGACCGCCCTGGCGAGCGGCACCTGATAGCTGGGGCCGAGCGGAATTTGCTGCAGCGGCGTCAACCCGCCGCTCGACACGTCGATGGCATCGCACCCTCGCTGTTCCAAAGCCCGGGAGAATGCGATGGTCTCCTCGATGGACCAGCCGCCTTCGGCCCAGTCGGTGCCTGAAACGCGCAGCGTCACCGGCTTGCGCGCGGGAAATGCGCCCCGCACCGCATCAAAGACTTCCAAAGGGAAGCGCATGCGATTCTCCAAGGAGCCGCCATACTTGTCGTCCCGGCGATTCGACAGAGGGGAGAGAAATTGATGCAGCAAGTAGCCGTGCGCACCGTGTATCTGGATTGCATCCACGCCCAGTCGCTCGGCGCGCTTCGCGGAATCCGCAAAGGCCGCGCAGATACGGGACATGCCCTGTTCCCTAAGCTGCATGGGAGCGCTCTGATCGGGAGCGAAAGGCAGCGCTGAAGGAGCCACCGCTTCCCACCCGTTGCGCTGGTCAGCCGGAATCTGTGCACCCCCGAGCCAGGGTTTCTCCATGGATCCCTTGCGACCGGCATGCGCGAGCTGGATCGCCACCGGAATATTCGACCAACGGCGAATCGATTCCAGCACCCGTCCCATGGCAGCTTCGGATGAATCTGAATAGAGGCCGGCATCGCCGTAGGTTATGCGCCCTTGCGGTTCTACGGCACTCGCTTCAATGGTCAAAAGCGCGGCGCCCGACAATGCCAGGTGTCCCAAATGAATGACATGCCAATCGGTCATGCATCCCTCGATTGCCGAGTACTGACACATGGGAGAAATCACGATGCGATTGGCAAGTTCGAGGCCGCCTAAGCGCAGCGACGTGAACAATCGAGGCCGGCTCATCTAAGGTTCCGTGACTACCACTGGTAGTCCACCGACAAAGCCAGAGTTTTTTGCGTGCGGCTCTCGACGAGGGGACTTTGCGCCGGAGTGCCGCGAATTTGACTGACCGCCGTGTCGAGGTTCAGCAGCCAATGAGCGGTCAAGAATTTACTGGCGCTGAAACCGACCCCGACCGCTGCCGTGCCTGAGTGAGTTATTTCATACTCTGGGTGCCCGGACTGAAGCGACTGTTCCGGTGAAACGCCGTACAGGGTCTGCAGATAGTGATGCGTCGCCATCGTGATCGAAGGTCCGGCAAACATCACGAAGGTCTTGGAACTGCCCGGCAGTGGCATGTACACCGCGGCGTCACCCACCGCACCTTCCGCACCGCCGATAAATTGGCGGGCATCCACCCGCAGAATGAGAGGAAACTTCTTCGAAAGCACATAGGTACCGAAAACTTTAGCGACGGGCGCTACGCCAATGTCGCCCATGCCGTGCAGATTGGTCAAATCCACGCGCTCCTTGCGCCCCAAATCGTACCCCATGGCGACGCCAAACTGGTAGTGGTCGCCCCGCAAGAAATTATAGCCAAGTCCCTCGCCGGTGGAAACGAACGCAACATCCCGATAGCGAAAGTTGATGACGGGGCCGCCCCGGGTACGATAGTCGCGGGCACCATCATAAATGGGCGCTGTATCAGCTGCCGCACCCAGAATGCTCCTGAACGTTGGCAAGTCAGGGTCGAACAGTCGAGCCAGAATGATACCGCCCGAATACTGCCATTCCTGCAGCGGTGAGGGTGTTTGCGCCGATGCCTGGTGAGGCAGGCAAAAAATCAAGATCAGAAAAGCAGCAGCTTCGAGCTTCTTTACAAAACTTTGCAACCAGTCTCTCCGCTATCCCATGCACAACTCGCCAACCATGCTTCTAGATAACACTATTCGGCAGGGGAGTCGCCGTAAAATTGGCTGACTGTGAGCTGGGACAATCGCCTACAGCGAACCGACCCTGGAGAGTGTAAGGACGAAACCGATCATACGGGTCACTCGCTGGGAACGAAAATCCACAGCAGCACATACACCAACAGGCCTGCCCCGGCAAAAATAAACAGCACCGCAAACAGCAGGCGCCACACCCATGCTTCCACGCCCGTCGCTCTACCCATGCCACCGCAGACACCTCCCAAAACGCGATCGCTGCGGCTGCGCCGAAATGCGTTGACGGCTGCTATCGCGGGGTCGGCAGCCGGCGGATGCTGTGCATTCAGCAAGCGCTCCTTGGCGCGCACGAACTCCTCCTCGGTCAAGGTCCCCGCGGCTCGCAGTTCCGCCAGTTTGCCAAGTTCATCGCCCAACGACATGCTCCGCTCCTATTCGCGTCGAGATAGACAATACACCGCAGGGGGTGAAAAGTTGCGGCCCGGAGCGGCTCAGTGTGCCCCGCTCTGCGGCGCGGGTATTGACGCGATCTTCTTCATCAATGGCACCAAGGCGGTGGCCATGATGAAGCATGCCATGATGATCACATAGACATCGCCGAAACTTAAGGTCTGCGCTTGACGCAAGGTTTGCACCCATAGCTCCTTCAAAGGTCCGGGTTGAGCGACACTGCCGCCCGACCGCTGCAGCAGAGCGATCAGGGCTTGATTGCCACCGTTCAGGTGTTCGGCCAAACGCAGAAAATGCAGATTGGTGCGTTCATCCAAGATCGTGGCGCACACCGCGATGCCGATGGCCCCTCCCAAATTTCTCATCAGATTGAACAGCCCCGAGGCGTACTGCAGTCTGCCGGGTGGCAGTGCGCCCAGAGTCAAATTGACGGCAGGCCCCACGGCGAAACTCTGGGCCATGCCGCGCAGTAACTGCGGGATGAGCAGCTGTTGCGCACCCCAGTCGCTGGTGATCGGCTCGAAGTTCCACATCGAGAATGCGAACAAGAACATGCCGAACATCATCAGCCACCGCAGATCGAAGCGCCTGGCAAGATAGACGTACAACGGGATGGAAAGCATCTGACCGAGGCCGGTGGAGAACACCGCCAGTCCTATCTGCGAAGCGCTGTAGCCACGCACGCTGCCGAGAAACAGCGGCGTCAAGTAAATCGTCGCAAACAGACCGATTCCCGTGACGAAGGAGAAGAAGCACCCCAGGGCGAAATTGCGCAGCTTCAGCGCGCGCAAGTCGACGATGGGGCGCGGAAAGGTCAGCGTGCGCCACACAAAGGCGACACCCGCAATGGCCGACACCCATGCCGTGGTGAGAATGGTGCTGTCGCCGAACCAGTCCCACCGCGGACCCTCCTCGAGGGTGTACTCCAGGCATCCGAGGAATACCGCCAGTAGTGCGATGCCAAGATAATCGGCGCCACGTATCAACGCTAGATTCGGGTTATCCAGATCGCGTACCAACAGCGGCACCGCGATGGCGACAAAAGTGCCTGGCAGGACATTGATCAAAAAAATCCACTGCCAGGAAAAATTGTCGGTGATCCAGCCGCCGATGGTCGGTCCCAAGGTCGGCGCCAGAGAGGCAATGGAGCCAACCGTGGCGGTGGCGATGACACGGCGCGGCCCCTGTCCGGAAAACGCCACCGCACTGGTGAACACCAAGGGGATCATGGAACCGCCCAAAAATCCCTGCAGGGCACGAAACGCGATCATGCTCTGAATGTTCCACGCCATGCCGCACAACAGGCTCGCCGCCGTGAATCCCGCCGCGGACGCACAAAACAGCCATCGCGTCGAGATCACCCGAGCCAGCCATCCGGACAACGGGATGACGATGATTTCCGCAATCAAATAACTGGTCTGGACCCAGACGACTTCATCATTTCCGGCGGAAAGTCCGCCGCCGATATCGCGCAGCGAAGCGGAAACGATCTGGATGTCCAGAAGAGCAATGAACATGCCCATGCACATGACCGCAAACCCAAAGGCCTTCTGACGGCCAGTCATCTGTTCGGGTCGCGAGTGTCGATGCTTGCCGTCACGGACAAACCGGGCCGCAATCGGCCCAGGCGCGCGCCCTCGCCATCCAGACGGATTCGCACCGGCACGCGCTGCACGATCTTGGTGAAATTGCCGGTAGCATTCTCGGCGGGCAGCACGCTGAACTGCGCGCCGGTGGCCGGCGCCAAGCTCACGACATGTCCGCGAAACACTTGGCCCGGCAGCACGTCCGCTCTTATGTCCGCTTCGAGACCCGCGCGAATCTGCGCGATCTGGCTTTCCTTGAAATTGGCATCGATCCACAACCCATCGGCGGGAATGATGGAAATGAGCTGGGTTCCCACGGGAGCGAAACTGCCGTTGCGGGCGCTGCGATTGCCGACGACACCCGCGATGGGCGCGCGCAGTTCCGTATAGCTGACATTGAGTCTAGCCAATTCCGCGGCCGCCGCCGCCTCTGCAATCGCCGCTTCGGCTTGTCGCTTTTGAGTATCGATGACGTCCAGTTGACGCTGCGCGCCTTGCAGAGCCGCTCGCGCCCCCAAACCCTGCGCCACGGCTTGCTTGTAATCGGCCTCGGCCTTCTGGGAAATCCGGATCGAAGCGGCCGCCTGGGCCGCCAGGTCGCGAAACCGCACGTCATCGTCGCGAGCGCGGCTCACTTCGGCGTCGGACGCTGCGACCCTGGCGCGGGCCTGCGCGATCATCGATTCCTGCAGACGGCGATTCGCATCGAGATTGGCGAGAGTTGCACGTTGCGCCTCGACCGCGGCCTCCGCTTTGACGAGCGCGGCGCGATAGTCACGATCATCGATTTTGACCAGCAGATCGCCGGCCGCCACTTGCTGATTGTCGGTCACGGCAACTTCACTGATGAAGCCGGCTATTTTCGGCGCGATGATGGTGATGTCGCCGCCGACATAGGCATCATCGGTTCGCTCCACGTAACGTCCCACGGTAAGCCAATGGGCACCCAGGCCAATTGCAGCACCGACGGCAAGCACTACCGCCGCGAAAATGCCAATGCGTTTGATATCCATGCCGCGTGCTGCGTCCGCGGGCGCAACGCTTGCTTCACGCTCCACCACAGTGGAATTCATAGTGGCTTTCTCGTCGCGGCGAATCTCGTCGAAGCGATGGCGTACTTCGATCGGGTGCGAGCGTTGGCGGCCGGGCCAGCGGTCACCTTGAATTCCGGGGCGCGAATCGGGCGCCCCGACTTGCGATCCACCACCACGGGATCCGCGGTCTCCCCGGTTGCCGCATCGACCACGATGACGCTCGGTCCTTCTGGGGAAAAATGCTTGTTGCCCCAACTGATCAGCGTCCACAGCACCGGGCGAAAATCCCGCCCTAGATCCGTCGCGACGTATTCATATCGGGGCGGGTGTTCGTGGTAGAGGCGCCGCTGCAGCAGACCGGATTCGACCAGCGTCTTCAAGCGACGAGTCAGCATGTTCGGCGCTATCCCGAGACTCTTTTGCAACTGATCGAAGCGTGACATGCCCTGGAAAACGTCACGCATGATCAAAATACTCCACCATTCACCCACACGATCCAAACTTCGCGCGATCGGACACTGCATCCGGCTGAAGTCTTTGTGTTGCATGGCGCTACGTCCCCGTGACTATCATCATGCTAGTAATCTATCCTAGTTACTATTATCATGCAAGCGACCACTGAGGCCCACGGACATGTCCCATCATTCGAAAGATCTGACCCATCGGCGGCGTGGCGCGCTGCTCGGCGGCATCGCGGCCGGTTTGCTAAGCGCCTGCACGGTCGGACCGCAATACAGGGGACCACCGCCCGAGGAACTCGCCGCGGTTCGTAACAGCGGCCTCATCGAGCGAGGGCCAGCCATGGGCTCGGCGCAGGCCTTGGGCTCCGCGCCGTCACTTGACAGCTGGTGGCTGGGATTCAACGATCCTCGGCTGACCGCCGTCATCGAGCGCGCCCTGAGTCAGAACTTAGATTTGGCCGCGTCGCTCGCGCGTGTTGATCATGCCCGGGCGGTCGCGCGCGAAAGTGGTGCCCGCTTGGCCCCACAAGCCGCCGCGTCGAGTTCGGCAACTCCATTTCACCAGTCGCTGCACAGCCCCATCGGCGCGATCGCGCAACATCTGCAAGGGTTTGAGCGCGACCAGACCCTCTACGACGCGGATCTCGGCGCACAGTGGGAGATCGATCTGTTCGGCAGCCTGCGGCGCGCAGCGGAGGCGGCACGCGACGAGGCCCAGGCGGCCGAGGCGCAACGCCTGGGTGTGAGGGTGACGGTTGCGGCGGATGCCGCCGACGCGTACTTTCAAGCGCGCGGCGATCAAGCCCGCCTAACGATTGCGCAATCTCAGGTAGACACCGACTCGCATTTGCTCGGGCTGGTGCGCCTGCGTCAGGCCGGCGGCGCGGCGGACGAAAAGGAGACCGCTCAAGCCGAGGCATTGTTGGCGCAGGCACGCGCCACGATTCCGCCGTTGCGTAGCGCGCTCGAGGCGCAGCTGAATCGCCTCGATGTACTGATGGGAGCACGGCCTGGCACTTATGCCGCAGAGCTGGCCAATCCTGAGGAGCTGGCGGTCGTGCCGCAAATGCCGCCGCAAGTCACCGCGTCCGACTTGTTGCGCCGACGACCCGATATCATCGCGGCTGAGCGGCGGCTGGCAGCGTCGAACGCGCGCATCGGCGCCGCGTTGGCCGAATACTATCCCAAGGTTTCGCTCGCGGCGCTGCTGGGATTTGAAAGCTTGGGGGCCTCGCACCTGTGGAGCGCTCAAAGTTTTCAACCGCAGGCCACTGCCGGCTTGCGCTGGCGGCTGTTCGATTTCGGCAGGATCGATGCCGAAGTGGCGCAGGCCCGAAGCGGCAACGCGGAAGCGATCTTGGTGTATCGGCAGGCCGTGCTGCGTGCAACGGAAGAGGTAGAGAACGCCTTCATGGCGCTGGCGCAGCTCCAATCGCAAACGCGCGAGCTGAACTCGGAGGTCGATGCTTTGAGCCGGGCACGCGACGCATCGCAGCGCTCCTATCTCGGCGGCGCTAGCAGCCTCACCGACGTGCTCGATGCGGACCGGCAATCCCTGATCGCCAGGGACGAACTCGCGCGCGCTCGCGCCGATACGGATCGGGCTGCCGTCGTCACCTTTCGCGCTTTGGGCGGAGGATGGACGCTGTAGAAAAACGCTACACTCGTGAACTTCTTTGCCATGTTAGTTGCCTAGGAAGGGATCGATGAAGCATATTGATTCGAACCATGCTCTGCTGGTTTATTCGGCCATCTTGACGGTGGTCGTTGCAGGGACACTGCTCTCGGGTGCGACCGCCACGACTCATGCGAGCTTTGACGCCATCGACGTTCATCGCATCAATTTGCGGGAGTCCGACGGCTCCTTGCGCATGGTGGTAGCGTCACGCGACCACTTTCCCGGTCTTTACTGGCGCGGGCAGGAACAACCGCATCCAGGCCGCTCGGATGTGGCCGGCTTTATTTTCATCAACGACGAAGGGACGGAAAACGGCGGCCTGATTTTCAGCGGCGCCAAACAGCATGGCAAGGTTGAGGGCTCGGGACACTTGAGCTTCGATCAATATGAACAGGATCAGGTGGTGACTCTGGAGCAGACCGAAGAGGATGGCCAGCGAGCGGCGGGCCTCACCATCGCCGATCGACCCGACTCGCCGCTGAAATTCGCCGAGGTCAATCAACTGAATGCCCTGCCGCCAGCCGAGCGTGAGGCCCGCATGAAGGAAATGCGGGACCGGGGTGATTTCGGCTACCACCGGCTTTTTGTCGGCAAGACCGACGCGCATGAGGCCGTGGTGGCGCTGCGCGACGGCAAAGGACGCGTCCGTTTGCGCATGCGCGTGAGCGCACAGGGGGCTGCATCCATCGAGTTTCTAGACGAAGCCGGCAAGGTGGTCAGAACCGAGGGCCCGGGTGGCGCCGCCCACTGAAACGGCGACCGCGCTCATGAGAAAAGTAACACTCCGCGAGTTTCGCAACGCCTTCATCGCCGTCATGCAATCGGAACGCGATAGCTTTCGCACCGCCACCGGCTTCGAGACCAAATCCTACAATTACTTCATGCGCTCCACCATCTATCCGCGAATCGCCCGACATCTGGGCTTGCTGGCGTGGAACAAGGAGTACTACACGCTCGACGGGATGTTCTATGAGGAACGCGGCCTCGACGACACCGGCAAGTACGCCACGTACGCCAACTGGATTTCGGTGGCGGTGGAGCATGAGAATGACCCGGCAAAAGCCGACGAAACCATGAACAAGCTGCAGCTCTTCAACGCACCGCTGAAGGTCTTGATCACCTATGCCTCCATCGGCGCAGCCACGGATGCATTGCTTCGCAAATACGAAAGTCTCATCAAAGCGTCCGATGTCTTCAATGACGTGGCCACCCTGCGTCAGCAACTGGTCGTGTTGGGAACTCCAAAGACCATGACTGACTGGCGCTTTTATGCTTATGAAAATGACGGCTTTGTCTTGATGCTGGCAAATTGAATCGCCGCCGCATGCTCAAGGCTGGCGGTGCATGTCCAACATGTCGTGCGGCATCATGTTGATGTTCAGGTGATACATGATCCACAACGATCCGGCAATCACGATGCCGACGATGAGAACACCGAAGGCGAGGGCCAAGGAATTGTTGATATTGTCCTGACCCGTGGTGATGTGCAGGAAGAACGCCAGATGCACGCCCATCTGGCCGATGGCCAGCGCGGCGAGCGCCATCGCGACACCCGGCGCGTAAATCAATGCTGTGCCGCTCGCCACCCAGAACGAGGCGACGGTGAACAGCGCCGCCAGGGTGAGTCCAATGAGATAGTTGCGTACGCCGGCGAAGGTTCCCTGCTCGTCGCTGCCCGGGTCACCGGGAGCGGCGTCATCGACATCCACCCCGTTCGATTCTTCGTCATGGCTCATGGGCTCATCCCCAGAAGATAGACATTCGTGAAAATCCCGACCCAGATGATGTCGAGGGCATGCCAGAACAGTCCAAAACACAGGCCGCGCCGCAGGATGTCGGCGCGAAAGCCCTTGGCCCAGAATTGCGCCATCATCGTTCCCAACCACATCAGTCCGATGGTGACGTGCACACCGTGCAGGCCTACCAGCGCGAAGAAAGCCGAGAGGAATGCGCTGCGCCCAGGACCTGCGCCATGCGCAATCATGCGCGCGAACTCGTTGACCTCGAGCGTCAGGAAGGCGACACCCAGAACGCCGGTTACGAGGTAGCTGATCTGCGTCCAACGCAGGTTACGTGCATTGGTGGCCAAGGTTGCCATGCCGCAAGCGAAGCTTGACAACAGCAGGCAGGCCGTTTCGATCGCGACGGTCTTCAAATCGAACAAATCCCTCGGAGCCGGTCCGCCGGCCGTCGCTTTCGACAGCACCGCGTAGGCCGCATAGAACCCTGCGAACAGGATGAAATCGGAGAGCAGGAAGATCCAGAAGCCGTAGCCGGTGATGATGCGTTTCGATGCGGGGCCCTTGAAAGGGGCTGCCGCAATCTGACTGGCGCCATGCGCCTGCGGCTTCTTGTACTTCACGGCCGTGATGCCGAGATCTTTGCCTTCCACCAAGGCCAACCGCGATGCGCGCCGCTGCGCATCGATGCGTTTCAGTTCGCCGGCTGATAATTCGTACTCCGCATGATCTCGCCAGGCGAAAACCACGAAGGTTCCGAGCGCCCCCACCAGCCCTACGATCACCATCCACCAAATCTGCCAAATCAACGCAAAACCCATGACCACCGAAAAGAATGCCACGACGAATCCGGTGGGACTGTTGCGTGGCATCTCAATCGCTTTGTATTCGGGCAGATCGCTCAAACGGCGATTTTCCAGTGCAATCTGCTTGAGGTCCCAGTACGCCTCCTCGGCTGTGATGTTTGGCATCACCGCAAAATTGAACGGTGGCGGCGGTGAACTGGTGATCCATTCCAAGGTGCGCCCATCCCACGGATCACCGGTCCGATCGCGCAACTGTTCGCGATTGCGGATTGAAACGATCAGCTGCACCACTTGGGCCGCGATACCGCAGAGAATCAAGCCCGCACCGCAGGCCGCGACGATGAGCCATGGTTGCCATTCCGGCACATCGTAGTGCTGCATGCGCCGGGTCATGCCCTTGAGACCGAGCACGTACAACGGCATGAACGCGACATAGAATCCGACGACCCAGAACCAGAAGGCCGTCTTGCCCAGACGTTCATGGAGCTTGAAGCCGAATGCCTTGGGGAACCAATAGTTATAGCCGGCAAACGCGCCGAACAACACCCCACCGATCACCACGTTGTGAAAATGCGCCACCAGAAACAGCGAGTTGTGCAGCACAAAGTCCGCCGGTGGAACGGCCAGCAGCACCCCGGTCATCCCGCCGATCACAAAGGTGACGATGAAGGCGATCGACCAAAGCATCGGCACCTGAAAGCGCACCCGGCCGCCCCACATGGTGAACAGCCAATTGAATATCTTTACGCCGGTCGGCACCGCAATGATCATGGTCATGATGCCGAAGAACCCGTTGACGTTCGCGCCGGCCCCCATGGTAAAGAAGTGATGCAGCCATACCATGAACGAGAGAATGCAAATGGCCATGGTGGCAATGATCATGGAGCGGTAGCCGAACAAAGGCTTGCCCGAGAACGTCGAGAAAACCTCCGAGAACACACCGAAAGCCGGCAGAATCAGTATGTAAACCTCGGGGTGCCCCCACGCCCAGATCAGGTTGACGTACATCATCGGGTTGCCGCCGAAGTCGGTGGTGAAGAAGTGGAACCCGAGATAGCGGTCGAGCAGCAGCATGCCGAGAGTGGCGGTGAGGATCGGAAACGCCGCGACGATCAGCAAACTCGCCGCCAGAGCGGTCCAACAGAAAATCGGCATCCTCGTCAATGCCATTCCCGGCGCGCGCACCTTCAAAATGGTCGTGACGAAATTCACGCCGGTCAGCAAGGTGCCGACTCCGGATATCTGGATTGCCCAGAGGTAGTAATCGACGCCCACGCCGGGGGAAAATTTGAGCTCGGATAGCGGCGGATACACCAACCAGCCGGTCTGAGCAAACTCGCCCACGAACAGCGAGATATTGACCAGCAAAACCGCGGTGGCGGTCAACCAAAAACTGGTCGAGTTGAGTGTCGGAAACGCGACGTCGCGCACGCCCAATTGCAGCGGCACGACAAAATTCATGAGGCCAATCATGAATGTCATCGCCACGAAAAAAATCATGATGGTGCCGTGCGCGGAGAAGATCTGATCGTAGTGTTCCGGTGCCAGGTAGCCTTGCGAATGCAGTGCCACGGCCTGTTGCCCGCGCATCATGATGGCGTCGGCGAAACCGCGTATCAGCATGACCAGCGCCAGAATGCAGTACATGATGCCGATGCGCTTGTGGTCCACCGACGTGAACCATTCGCGCCACAGGTAGGACCAATGACCGCGCAGCGTGATCCAGGTCAGGATGGCCAGTATGCTGACGATCAAGATGATCGAGGTGATCAAAGGGATCGGCTGATCGAAGGGGATCGCGGACCAAGTGAGCTTTCCCATCACGGCGATTCCGGGCGCTGTGTCACGCCAGTTTGGTTGACGATGGCGTCGAACAGACCGGGATCGACCGCCTTGAAGGTGGATGGCTCCAGGTGTTTGCTCGGTTGCGACAGCATGGCGTAGGCATGTGCGTCCAGAGTTTGCCCCTGCGCCTTGGCCGCGGCGAGCCAGCGTCGATAATCGTCGGCAGCAACGGCCCTGACGTTGAATCTCATGTCTGCGAACCCCTCGCCGCTGAACTGCGCCGAAAGGCCGGGATAGTCGCCGGGCGCATCAGCCTGCAGGTTCAGTTGCGACGCCATGCCTGCCATCGTGTAGATCTGGCTGCCGAGCCGGGGCACGAAAAAACTATTCATCACACCCGAAGAGGTGAGCCGGAAGTGCAACGGAGTTCCGACCGGAACCACCAGTTGATTGATGGTGGCGATGTCCTCCGACGGATAGATGAATAGCCACTTCCAATCCAAGGAAACCACCTGGATCTCAACCGCCTTGGGCCCAGGCAGTGCCCGGTAGGGATCCAAGGCGTGTGAGCCGAACCATGCAATGCCGCCCAGGAAAGTGATCACCAAGGTCGGTACCGCCCACACCAGCAGTTCCAGTTGCCCCGAGAAATTCCAATCGGGCCGATATTTGGCCCGTGTGTTGGTGGCACGAAACCACCAAGCGAAGCCGATGGTCGCCGCAATCACCGGCAATACGATGGTCAGCATGATGACCAAGGAATCGATGAGGATGAGTTTCTCGGCGGCGCCCACCGGCCCGCTCGGTTCCAACACGCCGCCGCAGCCAGATAAAGCCAATTCCGCGCCGCCTGCCCAGGCGATGAATTTAATCGAGCGCGCGCAACTCGTCTGCATCGAGCGCTATTTTGGCATGCACCACCGTTGTAAGTGCTACAACCTTTGCACCAGCATCACTTCTGCCGGTAAGCCCCCGCCAGCAGGTCAGCGTCGATTCCTGCATTCTGCTTCGCGCCGGTTGCAAACCGATACAAAGCCGCGGTGTAAATCGAGTGCAGCGTGGTGCTCACCAGGCCGAGCGCAATCGCGGTGATCACGAGCACGCCTATCCCGAGAATCGCAGAGCCGACCGATCCCGACACACCGCTGAACATGATGAACAGTGCCACCACAAAGATGGGCACCGCGACCACGGATATGCCCAGACTGATGCCGCCGTTGCCGATGAGATTCTCGCCCCAGTTGCGTTTCAACAGATCGAGGCTGCGCGATATCGCCTCGACCGGTCCAACATTCTCCTCGACCAACACCGGCAGCGTCATCGCCGTTGACAGCGTCCAGCCGGCGCCGATGAGTGCAATGACAATCCGGCCGATGAAGCCCACGCGCTCCTCGATGGCCCGCAAAATCGCCCCCACGGTCGCCGCGATCAATGCGTAACCCAAGATGGCCGCAGCGTTATCCCAGGCCATCCGCAGTCCGTCACCGACACTCGCCGTGTCGCCATCGAGCCGTTTCAATGCCACGCTGATCAATGCGGAATTGAAGAACATCATGACGGCGTAGCACACAACGTAGAACGCATACATCACGATGTAGAAAGACAGCCGACTCGTATGCGAGGTGCTGCCCTCTATCATGGTGGGTTCGAGGGTGTGATACAGCGCCAAGAGCGGCAACGCGAATGAGCCGAGAAGCAGCAACATCGCGATCGAGGAAAACAACGGGAATATCATGAGCGCCGGATCTTGCTTCAACACCTCCCAGCACTGTCCCGCCAAAGCCCAACTTCGAGAGATCTTGTCGAACATGGTTGCGTCCTAGAGGATTGCCGGCATGTTATTGCGCCATAAATGCGCGCCGGCTTAACTGTCCAATGTGCAGAACTGTGACGCCGGGCCGTTCCTTCCGCTTTGCACCAAATCGGTGCTCCCACCGAATCAGCCCCATTGTGACCCGTGTCTAATATGTGATATATCTGTCACCACAAGAATTCTTCAGCTGGCCCCGGGGGGGTCGAATGCGATTGAGACAATCGAAACAGCCCATGTTGCTTCCTGGCATCGCGGCTTCATGAGCCTCCTAAATACCACCAATAAGAGCACACCCATGGCAACTAACCTCCAGTTCAAAGAACTCTCGACCGAAAAGTCCGCAATGACGGATGGTTTCCATCTGGTGATCGACGCGTTGAAGGCCAACGACATCGATACCATTTTCGGTTTGGTCGGCATCCCGATCACCGACCTTGCACGCTTGGCGCAAGCCGAGGGATTACGCGTCATCGGCTTCCGTCACGAGCAGCATGCCGGCAATGCCGCGGCGATCGCCGGCTTCATCACCAAGAAGCCGGGCATTTGTTTGACCGTGTCGGCGCCCGGTTTTCTGAACGGCCTCACCGCCTTGGCCAATGCAACCACCAACTGCTTTCCGATGATCTTGATCAGCGGCTCGAGCGAACGCGAAATCGTCGACCTACAGCAGGGCGATTACGAGGAAATGGACCAATTGAATGCCGCCAAGCCGTTCGCCAAAGCGGCCTACCGCATCAACAAAGCCGAAGACATCGGCATTGGCGTTGCGCGCGCGATTCGTGCCGCCGTATCCGGTCGGCCCGGCGGCGTCTATCTGGATCTGCCGGCACAGTTGCTGGCGCAAACTCTCGATGCTGCGCATGGCAAACGCTCGATGGTTCGCGTCGTCGATGCGGCTCCCAGCCAGTTGCCTTCACCGGACTCCGTGCAGCGCGCCATTGCTTTGCTCAAGGGCGCCAAGAAACCTTTGATCATCCTGGGTAAAGGCGCAGCCTACGCCCAAGCCGATGAAGGCATCCGCGCGCTGGTGGAAACCTCGGGAATCCCCTACTTGCCGATGTCGATGGCCAAGGGACTGCTGCCGGACAACCATGCCCAGTCAGCGTCCGCGGCCCGTTCATTCGTGCTGGCGGAGGCGGATGTCGTCATGTTGATCGGCGCGCGCCTCAATTGGCTGCTCTCGCACGGCAAGGGCAAGACCTGGGGCGTACCGAAGAAGTTCATTCAGATCGATATCTCTCCCACGGAAATCGACAGCAACGTGGCGATCGCCGCACCGCTGATCGGCGACATCGGTTCGTGCGTAGCAGCTCTGTCGCAGGCCATGCAAAGCGACTTCCCCAAACCCGCTGCCGATTGGATCAAAGCCATTCAAGACCGCAAGGATAAGAACCTTGCGAAGATGGCGGCGAACCTCGAGCAGAACCCGACGCCGATGAACTTTCACAGCGCTTTGCGTGCAATCCGCGATGTGCTGAAGACTCGCCCGGACATCAATGTCGTCAACGAGGGCGCGAATACCCTGGACTTCGCGCGCAGCATCATCGACATGTATCAGCCGCGAAAACGCTTTGACTCGGGTACCTGGGGTATCATGGGAATCGGCATGGGTTATGCGATCGGCGCTGCCGTGACCACCGGCTTGCCGGTGGTCGCGATAGAAGGAGACAGCGCCTTCGGTTTCAGCGGCATGGAATTGGAAACCATCTGCCGTTACAACCTGCCCGTCACCACCATCGTTTTCAACAACAATGGTGTTTACCGTGGCACGGACGTCAACACGTCAGGCGGATCGGATCCCTCGCCCACCGTGTTCGTGAAGAACGCACGTTACGACAAAATGATCGAAGCATTCGGGGGCATCGGCTACAACGCCACGACCCCGGCCGAACTGCACGCGGCACTCGTCGAATCTATTGCCTGCGGAAAACCCACACTCATCAACGCCGTGATCGATGAAACCGCCGGCACCGAGAGTGGCCGGCTGACGAACTTGAATCCGTCGAGCGCTGCCGGCCACGCGAAATAAACATCAAAACCAAGACCCATTTTACTCAGGAGTTGAATTTATGACTTTGCCCTTGGAAGGTATCCGCATCATCGATTTCACGCACGTGCAGGCAGGACCCGCGTGCACCCAGCTGTTGGCATTTTACGGAGCCGACGTCATCAAGGTCGAGCGTCCCGGATCCGGCGACGTGACGCGCAGCCAGTTGCGCGACGTTCCGGATGCCGACGCGCTTTATTTCACCATGCTGAATGGCAACAAGCGTTCGCTGACGCTCGACACCAAGACCCAGGAAGGTAAGGAAGTATTGGAGAAGATGATCAAGACTTCCGACGTGCTGGTCGAGAATTTCGGTCCCGGTGCGTTGGACCGAATGGGTTTCACCTGGGAACGGATCCAGGAATTGAACCCCAAGCTCATCATGGCCTCGGTCAAGGGTTTCAGCGACGGCCATTCGTATGAAGATTTGAAGGTGTACGAGAACGTGGCGCAATGCGCCGGCGGCGCCGCATCCACCACCGGATTCTGGGATGGTCCGCCGACCGTGTCGGCAGCCGCACTGGGCGACAGCAACACCGGCATGCACCTCGCGATCGGCATTCTGACCGCCCTGATGGCGCGAACGAAAACCGGCAGGGGTCAAAAGGTTTCCTGCTCGATGCAAGATGCCGTACTGAATCTGTGCCGCGTGAAATTGCGCGACCAGCAGCGTTTGGACAAGGTTGGCTATCTGGAAGAATATCCCCAGTACCCGCATGGCACGTTCAGCGACGTGGTGCCGCGCGGCGGCAATGCGGGCGGCGGCGGTCAGCCGGGTTGGGTCTTGAAATGCAAGGGCTGGGAAACCGATCCGAACGCGTATATTTACTTCACCATCCAGGGACACGCCTGGGAACCGATCACACGCGCGATCGGAAAACCCGAGTGGGCCAAGGATCCGGCCTACATGACGGCGCAGGCTCGCCAAGACAAGATCATGGACATCTTCGGGACCATCGAAGAGTGGCTCAAGGACAAGACCAAGTATGAGGCGGTGGATGTCCTGCGCAAATTCGACATTCCGTGCTCGCCGGTATTCTCCATGAAAGAACTGGCGGCCTCCCCGGACCTGCGCAAGAGCGGATCGATTGTGGAAGTGGACCACAAAGTTCGTGGCAAGTACTTGACCATCGGCAGCCCGATCAAATTCTCGGACATGGAAGTGACGGTGAAACCCTCGCCGGTGCTCGGCGAGCATACCGACGAGGTGCTCGCTGATTTGGGATATGGAAAGGATGCGATTGCCCATTTGCACGCCGCACACGCGGTTTGAAGCGGTTATTTGACACTCGAAGCGGTGTCCATGGGGGCGCCGCTTGATCGATTTCGCACAACTGCTCAACGCCATGGGCGATGCGGTCATCGTCGCCGACCCGCGGGGCACCATCATTTTCTGGAACGATGCCGCGACGCGAGTTTTCGGCTTCACCGCCGCGGAAGTGTTGGGACAAAACTTGACCCTCATCACGCCCCCGCGCCTGCAGCAGAGGCACAACCATGGCTTCGACAAATCCATGGCCACCGGCACGACTCGCTATGGCACGACGCTGCTGAAGGTACCCGCCACGCACAAAGATGGCCGCACACTATCGATCGCGTTCAGCGTTGCCATGCTGTTCGACGATGATCACCAAGTCACCGGGATCGCCGCCGTGATTCGCGATGAAACGCAGCGATTTCAAGAAGACCGGGATCTGCGTAAGAAACTCGCCGACTACGAGAAGTCCGCCTAGATTCGATTCCTTGTTAAAGCGACGATTTGCCGGCGGGTGGGAACCGAAGGTTGAGCTCCGCGCCGTGTTACGGAAATCGCCGCCGCGGCATTCGCGAAACGCACCGCCTCATGCAGCGGCTGACCTTCACCGAGCGCGACGGCAAGCGCACCGTTGAATACATCGCCCGCCGCCGTGGCATCGACAGCCTTTACCTTGAACCCTGGAATCAGCGCGGTGAACTCCTCACTCGATACATAAGCCCCGCGAGCGCCGAGGGTCAGAATCACCGTTCTTACGCCCCGTCGCCGCAGGCGCAGGGCAGCTCGCTCCAGGGTGGCGAGTCCATTGATCTTGACGTCGGTCAGCACCTGCGCCTCGGTTTCGTTCGGGGTCAGAATGGAGACGTGGCGCAGCAGGCCTGATGGCAAGCGTCGGGCAGGTGCCGGGTTCAGAATGACGATCGCACCCTTGGCCGCGGCAATCCGCGCGGCCGCTTGCACGGCATTCAGCGGAGTTTCCAGCTGCATCAGCAGCACATCGGCCGCGGCGATGGTCGAACGCGATTTCCCGATGTGCTGCGGCGACAAGCGACCATTGGCGCCGCCCGCAACCGCGATCGAATTCTCGCCATTCCTGGCGACAAAAATCAACGCCACGCCCGTTGCTGCGCGCCGATCGCGACTGATCTGCGTGACGTCGATGCCGTCGTGCAGATAGCCCTTGAGCGCATCATCGCCAAGCGCGTCGGCACCGAGGCGCGCCACCAAGCTGACCCGGCCTCCGGCGCGGGACGCAGCCACCGCCTGATTGGCCCCCTTCCCGCCTGCCGCACTGAGGAATGTACCGCCGAGCAACGTCTCGCCGGGGCGAGGCAGCCGCTCGAGGCTGACGATCATGTCGGTGTTGGCGCTGCCGACGACCACGATGTGCGGCGCTTGTTGCACGGCGCTTCAGATCCGAGACGCGATCAAAACGCCAAGACCCAGCAAATAGCAGACGAACATCGCGCCGATCAGCAAACCGGTTGCGCGCGGCGCGCCTTTGAACTCCCTCCAAATGAAAACGCCCCAGACCGCCCCAATCATCGTTGCTCCCTGCCCCAGCCCATACGACAAGGTCGCACCCGCCGAACTGCTGGCGATTATGTTGAAGGCCATGCCCATGTTCCAGATGACGCCGCCCAATATGCCAACCCCATGCAAACGTGCGCCTCCGTGGAAATATTCGCGATAGGCAACCGGTGGTCCCGTGAAAGGTTTCGCCATCGCGATGCTGTTCCATACAAAATTCGACAGGAACACCCCAAGCGAGAACAGCACCAGGGCCGTGTACGGTGACAACTTGAATGCTTCGAGACCGCCGCTGACAGGTTCGATGGCGCCCATCGATTGCGCGATGAAGCTATAAAAACCGCCCATCAAAATGCCCGCAATCGCGGACAGCACGATGCCGCGCGAAGGGGTCCGACGCGAAGCCGCGGCGAGCCGCTGGTAAGCCAGCGCATCGAGGATGATCGCCACCACAACCAATCCGACACCCACGGCCAACATCGCCACGTTTCCCGAGTGTGTCACCCGGTAGGTGGTGATCACCCCCAATACCAACGCCAATCCCACGCCTACGGGGAATGCGACGGCAATGCCGGCGACATCGATCGCCGCCACCAGCAGTATGTTGGATGCATTGAAAATGACACCGCTCACGAAGGCCGAGCCCAGCCAACGCGAATCGGCTTGCGCAAGGTCTGGCAGGAACGCGCGGCCGCTCTCGCCATGACTACCCACAGTGAAGGCGAGCAGCAACGCCAGCAGCAACACACCGATGGAATAATCCCAGTAAAAGAGCTGGAAAGGCCATTGCCGGCTGGCGAGCTTCTGAGTATTCGCCCATGAGCCCCAACACAACATCGTGACGACGCACATGGCAACCGCCACAGGGTAGGACTGAACGATCAGCATGGTCGCATAAGTCAACCATACCGCGATTCACTGCGCCAGATCGTATGCCATAATCACCCATGGAATCGATTGGCGCTGATTTACGCCAGATGCAACGTGTGCCGCTGTCGGCGGCCCACGTCGTGGCGTTGCAGGGCGCCGGCAAGGTCGCCACCTACCCAGCAGGAACCTTCCTCGCGCGGCCCGGCGACCCGATGGACCGCTTCGTCTACGTCGAGGAAGGCGAGATCGAAGTGGTCAATCCCTACACCGAAGAACGCCACTTGCCTGCCACGCTGGGGCCGACGCAATTCATGGGTGAAATCTCATTCCTGAACGGGGGTGCCTGGTCGATGCCCATGCGCGCGGTAAAAGACACTCGGGTCATCGAGGTACCGCGCGAAGTCATGCTGACGCTCATGTCGCGAATACCTGAAATGTCGGACATCATCAGCACGGT
>Ga0116227_10005945_pt1 | contig 25155 bp, 16 predicted proteins | sample S1TSphgellanicum_FD_89693 | JGI IMG/M metagenome (GOLD analysis project Ga0116227, IMG submission 89693) | Host-associated microbial communities from peat moss isolated from Minnesota, USA - S1T2_Fb - Sphagnum magellanicum MG | ecosystem: Host-associated > Plants > Peat moss > Unclassified... | reverse complement strand
TAAGAGCTTTTAAATTGGTATAAAGGCTTTTAAAAAAGGGTTCAAAAAAAAAAAAAAAAAATTTTGAATTTGGTTAAAAGAAAATAATTTTGGAGGAAAACCAAATGGTGCAAGAAAAAAAAAAAAAAAAAAGAAACCTTAAAGGAGAGCTCATGGATTGGAGAACCAAGGTGTAAGCTAAGGTTCAAGGTTCCTCATTTATTTATTTTACTATTTTCTTATAATCTTGTTGCTCAAACTTTGTGAGAATGGAAGACATGCTATGGATTGAGAACATTATTGAAAGCATATTAACTCTCTCATTTCTTTAATCAATTCTAGAATATACATGGCTAATTTTGTGAATCTTCACAAGGTGATTGTTAAAAGGAATGTATTTTCAACCTTTTCAAATGTATGAAATGGAATTGAACCAGAAGGTGAGGTAAAAAATGAAAAGTTGAAGCATCAATTTTCACCAATGGAAGGGGATTTGAATTGAGAAAGAAGATCCCTAAATCGATTCTCATTTCAAACAAGAAAGCACCCACAAAAAAAAAATAATAATAATGATGAAGCATGAAGATGAAAAAGTTGAAAACAAGATCCATTGTGTCTAATAAGAGTTTAATTTTGTAGTAAAAAGCAATTTAAAACCAAAAAAAGAAAAAAAACCAAAAGTTAATCTAATCCTTTCACATGTCAATCACACATTTTTGATATTGAACCTTTAAATTGAACCCCAAGCCTTTAGACACACTCATTGTACCATAGAACTTTCTCTTTTTTTTGAATGTGAAGAAAGATTCAATTGAAGGTTCAATTTGGTCGCTGGGCTTTTTGGTCCCTGGACCCTTGTCTAAAGTGGCCCTCAGTAATGCCCTTGATCTTGGGCTTTACCCTACCCCAAATTACCCATGGGGTGTAGGGTTGAACGCCTTAGGTAGAGGGCATTACCAAAATAAGGGCCTGGGTGAAGTGGTTGTGCAGGCCCTTATTTCGATAATGCCCTCAACCTCAGGCTTTTCCCTACACCAAATTTTGGTGAATGTAGTTCTGTAAAGGTTCTCTTTCAGGAAGAAGCCCATGGAAATAATAGCAAATTGAAGAAAAAAACAAACAAACAAAACAGAGAGTAAAAATGGGAGTTCAGAAGGAGAGTCGATAGCTACCAAAATTAGGGTTTGGAGGTTTGCTGCGTGAGTTGTGCGCTGCGTGCGACAGAAGGAAGGAAGAACGGAAGGGCGGGAGAGAGGAAGGTGGCGATGGAGATGAAAGGGTCGCCCTCGCATCACAATTTTTACATGCCTGCTGAGTGGGATCTGCACGCTCAGACTTGGATGGGATGGCCTGTAAGAGACGCATTTTCTTTCATATAATTTTTTTTTGGGGGTTGTTTTTTGAAAGACGTTTTGGCAATGTTTGTCTTCTTCTGTCATCCTCCAACATCTCTGTTTGCGTGCTGCATGGTCGCAAGAAAAAACGGAAGAAGGGTCTGGGGATTTCTATGCCGCATGCAGATATGACGAGGTGGTTATTATGTGATTATTGTTCCCTTTTTTTGAATGCCCAATTTGCGATTTCCAAACGCGGTTGGCGGCATGTATCTCAAATTTACATTGGCAGAAATCGGTGGTGGCTCTTTTGTTGGACAGGAGCGTGAAGATAACTGGCGGGAGAAAGCAAGGCCAGCGCAGCGTGCTTTTGTCGAAGTGGCAGCAGCGATTTCGCAATTCGAGCCTGTGACTGTGTGTGCCTCTTCAGATCAGGTCATTCGGCCTCTTCTTCCCAGAAAACATATAATCTTTCTCACATGACTTTTGTAATTTTGTACTTCAGTAGGAGTTCATAGGCATGGCTTGGGCCACAAATATCGTGGAACTAGAATGCGTTTTCTCAATATTGTGTTTGTGCAATCTGTGATTGACATTCAGGAATTTGATGTGGCTTTCAGTGGGAGAATGCACGCAATCAGTTGCCTGCAAATGTGCGTGTTTTGGAAATGAGTTTAAATGATGCTTGGTTCCGTGACACCGGTCCTACAGTATGCTTTGTAAAACCCTCTTGGCTTTTTTGTCATTGTCCTCTTGCAATGTATAAGTTGCTGTGATATGTACAATGTCAGTCTGACACAGCCATCATTGCAATTATCTGTTTGCCTGTTGGTCTGACTAATATCTTGGTCCATAGTTTGTGGTGCTAGACAAGCTACAGACTTCAACAGAAAATATCAGAGAGATTGCAGGCATCCGGTGGACCTTCAATTCCTGGGGTGGTAAGTTGAAAAAAAGCATTGATGCACACCTGTTCGGTTTTTCTCTCTATACTTGTGGATATAATTTTGCATCAGTATTGTTTGCAATCCCTTCCTTCTACTCAAGAGGGAAGAGATTGTCAAATGCTAATGATAAGTTCAGCTAACATTCAACCACCTCGTGAAACCCCACATTTCTTTGCAGTAGCTTTTAGACCAAAAGCATTTGTGAGTTTGGCCAGGGTTGTATGTATCAAGTAGGCTTGTGTCAAACTGAAGGGTAATGTTGTGTAAGGGATGTGTAAAAGTTGGGTTTAATTTTGAAGGAACTCCAGCTCTTATAGCGGTTTATTGCATATGTTGCAGGGCTAGACGGGGGCTGCTTCAGTGATTGGAGGATGGACCAGCTTGTTGCCAGAAAAGTCAGTACATTCCTTGGAATTGAGACTTGCAAAATGTTTTCTGGACAATGCCCCTTTCAATGCATGGATTGGGGTTAACTATGCGATTTCTAAATGTGATCACCATGGATGTCCCAACCAGGAGAGTTAAGGAACGAGAAGAGTGCATGGCATAAAAGGGGCTTTCAAATCTATAAATAATGAGCATTACCCCACCTGGATGTTTCTTACTTTGCAATCTTGTTATATATCTTCAGGCTGTAATAGTCTTGACAACAAGCACAGCTGGTATTTAATGATAGATGCTGTTCAGATGCTGACCTGAATGAGCTTTTAAGTGGGTTCCCTAGGTTGGGTATGTTAGATACTGGATGCTGAACGGGTTCCCCAATTTTCACACACTATGGTACTGGAGGGTGGTGCCATCCATGTTGATGGAGAAGGTGCAGTTCCAAGTACTTTGAATGAACTTCCTAGCTGCACTGGATAGTATTAGCTTGTGTGTACATTTGCCCTGTGCTTTATTGAATATGTAGATAGGTTAAAACAGAGTGTTTGCAAGTCATCCCATGCTTCAGTTTAGGGTTCAGAGATCTTATTTCTGGTGAGGGAGAAAGAGGGGAGAGATGAGGGGCAAAAGACAAGGGGCAATGTCAAACACGTCTTGTTACTTTGCATTCAAGTTATTTTGTTTCTGGTCTTATGGAGCTCAGGTTCCATTGTCCAATTACTGGTGAAGCAATTACCACAATGCCATTGACATAAATGCTAACCCTGCATGGGAGGAATAGTATTTGTTAGCAGATTTGTGCTGGGCTGAGAGGGTGCTTGTCCTTTTGTTCAGGGACTTGCATTACAACCGAGGAGTGCTTGCTGCATCCAAACCGAAATCCTGGGCTTACCAAGGACAACATAGAGGAGGAACTCAAGCAGTATCTAGGTGTTGAGAAAGTGATCTGGCTCCCTCGGGGTCTTTATGGTAGGTATTCCTTGCCCCATTCTTCTCCATGATACAATTCTAACAGCATCACTTTTGAATTTCCAACTCATCTTTCACATGCAGATGGTTGATTGGAGCTTCCTGCTCTCCCCAAATTCTTTCCCGTCAAGTAAGCAGTTTCCAATTGCATATTGAGAAGATCCAATTTGTAGTGTTCTTCATGCAAGTGTTGGAAGCTCTTGTCCTGCACTTGATGACCAGAATTGCGCTTTTGCAGGAGACAATGACACAAATGGACATGTGGATAATATTTGCTGCTTTGTGAGACCAGGAGTAGTATTATTGCATTGGGTGGATGATGAGAGTGACCCACAATATGAGAGATCACTGGAGGCTTTCAATGTGCTTTCAAAGACAACTGATGCAACTGGGCGTACACTGCAAGTCATTCCATTGCATGCACCAGGACCCCTTTATTCAACTGTCGAGGAGGTTAGTGGTCTTGTGGTAAGTCTCATAAAGACTATTAGGAAATGGGCACTCACAAAGGTGATTAAGATATTGTGGATTTAGCAAAGAATACTAATGACAGCAGTCAAGTGGATACTCCAGGGTGATATGATGTAAATATCTTGTCCACAACAAAATACATGCTTGATTTCTCTGACCTCAGTAAATTGACATCCTTGGTGCTGTCTTTTTTGCAACAAAGATGGCTCACCTAGCACTGCATGTGAGGATATTCATCAAGTTCCTTGTATGGTCTCCTGTATGACTGAACAAATAGCCTGTCTAATTCCATTCAATCTTCTCAATTTGGCTATGGCTTTTTCCTGGGCAGCCTCATGACGCAAAGCCAAGGGTAGCAAATACTCGACTTGCAGCAACATATGTGAACTTTTATATAGCAAATGGTGGGATTGTGGCACCTGCATTTGGTGACATACCAAGGGATACCGCAGCTGAGAAGGTCCTTCAAGCAGCATTCCCTGACCGCGAGGTAATTTTTATCCTTGAAGAAGTAGGCCATTTCTTCTGGTTGCAGTTTCACTATGTGATCAGCCTCCACAATCAGCTCATTACTTCAACCAAAGTTTATATCAGTCGCAACGTTTGTCATTAACAAACACTAAGGTGTATCTCTGCAGCTCGAGAGAAAAAAATGACTATTTCCTTTTCTTCTTCTCTCAGTTAGGGTGAAAGTGATCCAGTGATCCACATTCTAGTGAGGTTGACTATTATATATCATCTGCCATGCATCAATGTTGTCTAAACAGACAATGGATTGCAATAATTGATCCTTAACCACTAGGCTATTGGGCACACTGCACATGTTGTGGGCTCTCTGATTATGTTGCAATGTACCGAACATGACAATGTGATGGAAACTTTTGTAATTGCCATCAAACTGCAGGCTCTAAGGAAGCTGAATTGCCAATCTAGATGTTTGTCCATATATACTTTCTGGGACATGCTATGGCATGGCATACTGTGTGTTTCCTCTGGTAGATGGAGTCTCTGATATGAGGAAAGGATCCACTAACTTCAGGTAGTTTTCTAAATGTTGGGACCTAGTTGGGGTTACAGAGTACCAAGGTCATGTGGCCATCTAATACAGGAAGATGTCTGACATTCTAGCCCCCTGCTATTTGCAGGTGGTGATGATTTCATCAGCAAGAGAGATATTGCTGGGTGGTGGTAATGTACATTGCATTACACAGCAGCAACCTGCTGCATTTTGTGCCCTTCCAACTTCCCCACGCCACATTGAAGATGGTGACAAGGTTAAGCAAGCATTTTATGACTCACTGCTCAATGTTTCAGTTCTTCTCAACTGATTTTACTGAGTTGTAAGGTCAGATATGAGAGCTGAGGTGCTCTGGTATTTTGTCGTAGGAGTGCTGGATGTCAATGGTTCAATGGCAAGCAGAGTTTAAGGTACTACATGTTTAAGGAAGATTATAGTAGAAATGATGTCATGTTGTTTGCATCTTAGACACTGATCCTAGAACATGGCATCAGCCCTGGATGTATGCTAACAAAAATGTAATATGTTTCCTTAGTCATAACCAGGAGAGAGATAATACCTTTGTAACATAGGTTAGTACATGATCGTAATGCATTTGCATGCAGTTTGTTGTTGATATACTGCTTTGTACTGATACACATTCCTGTATTGTGAATGTTAAGCTTATTGTCTGATTACATTTCAAAGTTTCCGAAAATTCAATTTAACCCTATACAAAGTGCTATTGTTCTCTAAAATCGTGAATTTTGTAATCAACCTCTCTAGCCATTGGGTTGTCATTTGATGTTGGTCATCATCATCATTGGGATTACTTAGGATTGACCAACTTTGAAACATTGAAAATTTGTAAGTTGGGAAATTATTCATTTAGGTTGTCCACAATTGCCTAAACTTACTCTCCAACCATTATTTTCATCTCCTCCAACAAGTCAGGTGATATTTCTTTTTCTCAAGAATACAAGAAGTAGGTCATTCCTCTAGGATATTAGGCTAGCTATTTTCATTAGATTCCGAACATGAATTATATCACATTAACATTTCAAAACAATGACCACAAAAAAATTCACATTAGTGATTACATTGTGATTTATAATCACATGTTCACATCGATGCCTTCAAGGCATATGTGTGTTTATATACTAATTTCAATAATAATACTAACAAGTAGTTCATCGCGTAATGGCTCTACCCAATGTTATATGACCATTATCAATATTTTATTCCAAAGGCCAACTCGTTAGGAAGGAAAATAAAAAATCTTTAGGAATTTTTTTTTTAAATGGAATATTCAAAATTAATTAATTGTTTGGGAGGCATGTGCCAAACTTGCCAAGGTACTATAAAATATGGAATGTTTAGAATCTAAAATTTTGAAAACTAAAATGTTTGAATTTTGTTGTGTGAATACTAAAAGCTGAAAATTGAAATTTGTATGTGAGATGTTTGGAATTTGAAATTTTGAAAACTAAAATGTCTGAATTGGGATGTTTGAATACTTAAATCTAAAAATTGAAATTAAAAATTTGAAATTTCTATGTGAAAGGTCTGGAATTTGAAATTTTGAAAATTGAAATGTCTAAATTTGGATGTGTGAATATTGAAAGTTGAAAAATAAAAACTAAGATTTGAAATCTTTTTGTGAAATGTATGGAAGGAATTTGAAATTTTGAAAATTGAAATGTCTCAATGCTGAAAATTGAAAATTGAAATGTTTGAATATTGAAAATTGAAAATTGAAATGTCTAATGGAAATACGCTATGCATATGGGCAAAAAACATCATAATATAATCTGTTCACACAAACATCTCCACAAGGTTACTATTTGTTTTGAACCCTCAAAGCCAAAGTAAAGTTGGAATATATTCAGATATGGGTTGCTGCACATATAGGTTATCTGGTTACGTGTGAACTTTAACACCAAAATTTTGCTAAAATCATTATAAATTACTGTATCTGAATACTAGGAAATTTAGGATTTTCAAAAGAAAAATGATTGTTTAACCAATTTCTGCCACATCCAAGTTGGGCCACAAGGTTTCGTCATTACCAACAAGCAAAAACAAGGCCTAAAGAATCTTGAATATAACAACAAAAAATCAAGATAGTACACGGACCACTATTGAATTGTTGCTAACATAAATATATATAGAATAAGATTTGTTAAAGACTAGTAACATGCACAGAGCACAAGTCAAAGCATGGACTAAATGTGTAGCAAAAGGGTCACACACCTAGTTGTGCCATCAGTGGGCACTCTAACTTAGAGTTGAGGTCTTGGGAGCTCACATAGCTATAAATCATCCCTCCCCCACAAGCCAATAGGTTTTTAAGTTCCAAAACCCCATCACAAATATCATTGACAGTCAGCAGTAACCTCTTCCCACAAAAACCAAAGAAAACTAAAACACAAAACATACATATATATATATATATATGAAATTGCAAAGAAAATTCAACAAACAAGTTGAAGCTAACTATTGTGTCAGTTCCTACAAAAGTAAGATATGGTCATAACCTTATGAGCATCACTCACAAAGCATTAGGTTATATCACCTTCACCATGAAGGTTGTTGCCATGAGTCTTTCCCCACTAGCTTCATTAGCTTTTAAACAACAAGATAACCACAACACCTTAGACTACACAAGCTGATTATTTGATGAACCACCCATAACAGAAAAACAAACAAAACTAATTTTTTCCACACTCTAGAAAAATCTATCATCACCACAATGCCCTTCTTGCAACACAAGAGTTTTGAAGTGCAATAGACTACATACAAAAAAAAATACACATGACAACAAAATTTTGAATTGGCAATAGTTTAGACTAAATGCATGCATAAAAAACCTCTTTCGATGCATTATTATCTCTTTCTTTCTTTAAACCCAAGAAAAAAAGGTACATATTTGTAGAGGATATATGTTGGAGTGAGATGTAGCTCATAGAGAAATAGTTGACGCAACAAGAACCAAGAAAAAACCCTTTTTGTATATCGATCTATCATGTCTATCACATACTTATCTCTGTGAATTTCAGAATCAATACTTGCACATACCCATCGATGAACTTAGATCATGAAACAATTTCAACTATAGTAATAGTGAGATTGTACCTAGCTACTGCTGCTGGAGCCATGCTGTGAACTGAGAAATACCTTTTTCTGTGTACAAGCTATGAATTCAAGCACAAAAATGAATGTGTTGGGAACTGCCCTTCCTTGTAAAAGGTGTTGCCTTTCTGGTATGTTGCACTCCCAGTCACACCTGCAAGAGCGGGACCAAGACTTTCCACTCTATTATAGCACCTTCATTCTCAAAAGAATTGTTGTTTGTAGTAGCACCAAATACTTCACCCCATCCATCATGGATTGGATCATTGGATTTTGCAATAGGAGGTGCCTGAGAACTTGAGAACATTTCTTCAAGTGGGTCCTCATGGGCTCTAGACACTAAGGATTTGCCAAAAACGAACAACGTTGAAAACTGGTCAACCCTTCCAGGTGTACCTTCCCAAGAGGCTGTAAGTATAGAACTTGGAGCTCTAGATGATTGTGGTTGGGTTTTAGTTTGTGAGTTACTAGCAAACACAAATGGATCCACAAAAACGGCAAACGAATCAATATTTGGACCTAGGGCACCAATAGGACCAGAACTGGGCTTTGAAAATGAGAGACATGCAAAGGGATCCACCTTTGATTGGGACTTTGCACCCATAGAAAAAGGTTTTGGAGAGGCTTGATTAGCAGGTGGAGGGTTATTAAACGTGGCTCTGTACGAAAAAAATGATCTTAAGGAAACAATAGGTGGAGCTGGTGTCTTCTTAGCAGTCTCTGCAAGATTTTATGGGAGTGACGATTTCAAGTTGCCCACTCCATTTAGGCCTGAAGGTGTTGAGTTTTGTTGCTTTAGAGGCCCAGATGATCATCCTAAAACACCCCTAGCATATCCCCAAACACATCCTCCTTACTTGAAGGAGCTATACTGAAATTCCAATTATTGATTTAAATGTTGGAATTCCAATTTGTCCCCAACTCCTGCATGTAAGATCCACCCCTTTTGATTGGGGTTGTGACTGCCCAAAACCCCACTTGCGCCATAAAGATTACCTGCTACAAATTTTGAATTGCTATAAAAGCCATTTCCAAATCTCAGTTGACGTGATTCCACTTGCATTCGGACGACCAAGAAATTCATGTGTATTTGCAACACCTGTAGGTTTGGATTGACTTGGCATACCACTACCATATAAATTAGGTTTAGATGCCCCTAGATGATATTTGTTCAAAAACTCAAAGCTTTGGTCTGATCTTTGTGTTTAGCTTGGCCCCAAGCCACTTGAAGATGTTGACCAACCTGCAAATGCTTGAGATGAAGTATTTGTGGGTTGTTTTCTCTGATCTCCTAAGCTCCTAGTTGGTTGTGGTTTTGATAGACCTAGTCCAAGTTCAAAATCAAACTAATAATTGTTCAGTGGTGTTGTTACCTGTTGCAGATTCTCAACTCGCCTCATGATTGCAGAACTTGCAAACCCCACTTTTCAGTACAAGATTAAGAAATAGAAATGCATGCTTGGCTTTGTCATTTAACAAATCTTTACACATAAAAAATTAAGGAAGGTAATTATAACCTCAAAATTCACACTCTTCCCAATAAAAGATCATGGACACAAACTATACTCCACACACTAATGTAATTGGAAAATCCCTAATTGTTGTCTGCAGACCCGAAAAGAACTTGACAATGCATTTACTTTTGCCCTAAACACCAAAGGGAAATTCCTAGGCCACATATCAGTTTCAACCTGAAAAATGTGTAACATCTAGTCTTACCATATCACTTAATTTGATGTTTCCAACAGGGAAAAGAACAGAGAGATGATGTTAATGCCAACAGTTCTTCAACAACATATGCCCATTGCTTGAAAATGTCCTCTAACACATTGGCATCCTATCTCAATGTTTGTTATCCGTGATTAACTTCCTCAATCTTGGATATATTTATTTGCGAGAGAGAACTACATAATAACACTTATAAGGCAACCATTGTGCGAAAAAACATGGCAAAGAATGAATGTGGTTGTACCCTTATAAGAAAATGTTGTTGCAAAAACTAGTATTGTAATGAAAGCAACAATAACTTCAAAAGTGGCTTTGGAAATAGTTGATCATGTAGCTAGGGCTATGGCTCTTGTCTAAGTTGAGCTTAGGACAGGAAGATTGCAAATGCACAACCTAGATTCTCTAAAAGTTCTTCTAAACTACTGCACACATTTGTAGCTCCAAAGAACTAAACAAAAGAAAGGATCTTGGAGACGACAGAAGTGAAGGCAGAAAGGATAGAAGAAGACCATGCAGGACATAATAGTGGTGGAACATGAATAACAGCAATAGTAATAGCACTTTGGATGATGAATCCAACCAAAGCTATAATTCCAATAGTAGAGAGCTTAGTTGAAAAAAAGATTCCTTTCAAACTTCTACAATGGTTATCAAAACCTACAATGTTCAATTAGTTGAAAACCTAATGTACTTAGGGTTACATCCACCCAAACATGGAAAATTATATCCATTTGAAAATTTTCATTATGTGAACAATTGTCATCTCCAGATTGGTCAATGAGTGAGCCAAAATTTTATCCCTGAGTCCAAATCCTGCACAAATGTGTAGTATTTTCCCTATGGGTAAAGCCAACAAACATATGCAATCATATGTAAACAATGTGTAATTGTGAACTTGAACTCTTATAGGAATAGGATTATTTCATTGGCTAGAGCCTTACAATGCCCAAAATGTCAATATAAATTGTTAACAATCATCTCTCCTACAACCTTTAGGACTTGGCCCACTAGATGTGAAGCTAACTCCTAAATTATGGGACATCTAAATTTTAAAAGAACTTGGGATGTGAAAACTTACTTTGTAAAATGTTACATGAATCTCATGCAATATTTTTCAAAAAAGTGGATTGACAACCTTACATCTACAATTGTCGATAAATTCAAAATACCCAAAACATAAAAATTGCCAAATTCTATTGACTAAAATTTCAACCCAAAAAACAAAAACCCCCAAATGCATGTGCAACATAATGTTCAAATACACAAATAATGTTCTCTTCATGTGGCCACAAAATATTAACAATTTCAAAGATATCAAGCAATGGATGAAGTGCAATACTTGTAATGAAGGAAATTCAAATCAAAGGATGGGTGTGAAGCCACATGCAAGTGTGGGGGCTTGAAGATCATAACCCACAAAGCCCCAAAACAAATACCAAAAGCCAACATTCAAAATAAAAACGAAAGGCATACTAGGGAGTTTGAAAAACAAATCACTATCATTTAAATCTTTGCCAAGCTCTCTTTGGCACCAAAACACAAATCATGTTTTTTTTGGAATAATACACTTGGTCTACATTATTGTGCTAACTAAATCCTTATTATAGTACAACAAGCTAGCCGTGGTAAATTTTGGTAGAGACCTTTCAGGTGGCTTTAGATGAGTTTTTTTTAATTGAATACAATTTTGGACATTTAGTGCACAAAAAAATGAGAAAAAGATGTTCAAACAATGGGTGAAAAGTGTATGTACCTATAACAAAGAAGAATCAACTCAAAAGGGTGGGTGTGCACTCTAAAGCCATGTGTGAATGTAGGAGTATAAAGATCATAGTCCACAAATGAGGGTTGGCACCCAAAACAAGTTGTCAAATGACATGTGAACCTTGCCAATACAAAGATTTAGAAATAATGGAAGAAATTGATATGTTTGCAAACCTTTCGATGACAATTATTTCCTCAATGGATGGGATAATAAATTGAGGAATATTTTGATTTATTTAATGAATAATTACATTTTTTCATCCATTCATTTAATGGCTTTTGGTGTTCTTAAAATTTGTATAATGATTTATAATGATTTTTTGAATCTTTGTGAAGAATAAATGAAACATAATAAATAATTTTATTATGTATATGTTATCTTTAATGATTTAGTGTTATAATTAGCAAAAAATATTGCTATAAAATGGTTGAAACCTTTTAGTTGTGATTGTAGGACGTTAATGACAATGAACAACAATTTATTAGGTGATATTTGTGTTGCATAAATTTTTGGTTTTTAATTTTGTTTCATGTGTTGATGTTTGTTAAGAATAAATGCACATATATCTTTACATGATTGAAGTATTAAAAATCATAGAGATTTTTAAAAAAAAGGTTATACAGATATTTCAAACTTTAGAATTTGCGTATTTTTTGTATTATAACATTGCAAACAAAACATTATTATTGTTTAGATATTTTTGTAATGTCATTTGGAATGGAATCTATTTATTTGTCGAATTTTCTTTCATTAATGGACTGTATAATAAATTGAAGAATATAGTCAAGTAAGGCATTTGTGTATTATTAGGTGTTGTGCTTTCTATGATATAGTATGGAAATTATGGGTATTCATATAACTTTGTAATGTTATTGATTCAATTGTATTTGTTGACATGTTTATGTGTGAATCTCCAATTATTATGGTTACAGTTTGTAGGAATTTTTGTAACTATGTTTCATAAAATGGAAATGAGAAAAATTGTGTTCATTTGTGGTGGTTTGTAAATTGCAATTATGTACAAAGCTTGTTATGTGTTTTCACTGAAAAAACCAACAAGAAATTCAACACATGAATTTGTTTTTGAAAATGTATGTGATAAGAACATATTTATATCATAAAGTATCATTGTGTTGTGCTTGTCATAACATGAAATTTTTTTGAATTTATTTGAAATAACATTATAAATTTTTTCATGTGTTTGAATATTTTGTATTCTTTTTTCGTTTACACAAAGAATACATGATGTAAATAAATTTGGATCATTAAGAATGTCTTGAAAGTTTGATTTTAAAGAACAAATACTTAAGGATTGTATGACAATAAAAAATTTACGATAAGATTTTTAACAAACAATTGTTATTTTGTATTGTGTAGTTGTTTTTAAATGATGCATTTTGTCTTATACTAAAGTGTCTATTTTTAACAATGGAGAAAGTAGGTATAAATTTTTTTTAGAACAGACTCAAAATAATGTAATGTATGTTAAGTTATGGTTGGTTATGCCACTTGGATCAAATTCAAAACGATCGAAAGTTAAACCTTGTGTTTGATGAATAGTGCATGCTATAACTAATTGGATGGGAAATTGAATTCTTGTGATGATATAGAAGGATTACTACCAATTTGTATTTTTACAATTTTTTGTTTATTAGTGTCCATTTTTAACTATTGTAGGGAATTGCTTATAAATGTAAGAATTTTTTATACTTGTATTTGTTCCAATTTGTAAATTGTGGAAATATATTCAAATCAATGGTTTTGGATTATTTTTATGCATATCTTCAAAGGTGCCATGTACACCATTTACAAGAACATATAATGTTGCATAATTGTCAACACACAATTCCATTAACATTTAAAAAAAAGTAACAATTCATGATCGAGGCAACTTGTGTGAGATTATATCATTGATAATTTGAAATGAAAAGGACATGTTTCAAAATGAACATCTTTTGCAAGAAATTTGAATGTTTCACTAGGTGTTTTGCGATACACAATTTTGTTATGGGTAGTGGTTTTAAGGTTTGTATAAAATAAATGTGGTAATGTGTTATCCATTGGTGGTGGTCTTAAACAAAAAAATGGATATAAAATGTATGTCATCATTTGTTTCTGGAGCGGGTCAAAACCTATTTGCAAGATTTAACATTTAATTTGTAGTCTTGTTCCTACACCTCATATTAAGAAAATGTGCAAGGTTTTGAAGGATATTTATTTTTTAATATATAATGTCATCTATAATGAGTTCTTGTTCATCATTAAGTTTCTTCATATTTGTTGAAAAAATCATGAATTGGTTTTTTTTATATTAAATTTTAAAAATATATATGGATATTGATCATATGTCAAATCATATAAATCAATTTTTTTGCTATTTGTAAACATGTTTATTTTTTGGTTACTTGCATGAAAATTTATTTTATTAATAATGATATTTTCCCATCCTTTATTTCATGTTTTTGGGTGTATTCTTGTACTTGTGATTGTAAATTATCCCATTCATCACCATAATCATTTAAAATATCAAAATTATATATGAATTTTTTTCTTATTTTTTCAATGTCATCTTTTAAATGAGATAAACATATTTCCACGAAAGATGTTGACTTTTTAAATGATTTTCTAATCCATGAAAAGGTTTAAATAAATGAAATAATTTTTTATTATAATTCTCTAAATCTTTATGAAAATTGAATGGAACCCAACGTATAATTTTATTATGTTTATGTCTTTTTGACAATTTATATAATAATTAACAAAAAAATTGCTAAATAAATATGGTTTAATGATTGATTTCATATTTTATGTTTTTGAATTCATGATTTGCAATGGATGTGTGTTGAATTTGGAGATAATTTCTAAATATTTGTTGTGGCAATAAAACAAATGTTCTATCATTTTCTTCACAAGTATTTATGAATTGAAATGATCTTGTTGAATGATATAATGGGATGGATAAATATATATGTACTTCTTGTTGAACTGACATTTGGTGTGCATTTAAAAATGCATTTTTTAGTTTTTAAATTTGTTCAAATGGTTCAATTTTTTCACATTTGCATTTGTCCAATATGATTTGCATTTCTCATGTCACAAATTTATTTACTTTTGTTAAATAAGAAGTGCAATAAGTTGTTGCGTATGGATCTAAAATGAATTGTGCATTTATATTTGCTTCCCACAAAGATCTTGCATGTATACTAAAAATGTTTGTTCGTACATCATTTGGTTTATGTTTTTAAAAAAACGTTAATTTTTGTATTGCACGTAATAAGGCAAGCAGATAAGTACATTCATTTAATTGTAAATATGAAAGAAACTAATCAAACAAAATTTCTACACATAATCCCATATCAACAAGTTTTTTTTTAAAATTCAAAAAGCTATTTCATGAAGACTTGAATTATTATCATTTTCATTTAAACATGATAATATTTGTGTACATTTCATAGTGGTTTTGGATATTTGAATCGACAAATTGATTTTTATTTTTTTTGACATGTTCATTTGTGTTGATGTATTTGATTGTTACAAATTTATGTTATGAAAATGCTTTGATTAGTTGTTAAATATTTATCAACAAAATTTTCAATTTTTTCAATTAGAAAAATTCCAAACTTAGGAGCATTTTTAGACCATGACAATCCATGATCACGGGCTAAACTTATGGATTGGAATTCCATTATATATATGTTTTGGCAAATATACTTTGAAAAAAATTTGAAAGTTATTCATCCTATGTTCATAATAGCACACATAAGTGAAAGGGTCTTTTTAACAAGATCTTTTATGTTTGGTAAATCTTCATTTTCTGTATTAAGATTTTGAACATGTTGAATATGTAAAAAATTTAATGTATTTACAAGAATAGGCCAATTATTTACACTTGCCGTAAATGTACACAAAAAAATGGAGGTCCAAGTTGTCTAATCACTGCAAAAACATCTTTTTGAAATTACTCTAAATAATCTAGAAATTTTCTAATACGACCTAATTATTTATAACCTAAATTAAATTTCAATATTTTAAAATTTACATTCTTTGAAACATCACTAGCTAAAGATTTGACTAAATAATTTGTTTTTTGGTATACAAATCCAATCAAAAAATAATATAAAATGTATTCAAATTTTTATTGTTTAAAAATATATATTTGTTATACAATATGCAAATTTTCTATTAACATTTGTTAATTTAATTTGTACTATCTTTTGATATGAACATGTAAAAGATGGTCTTGGATTCCTATAAAACAACATTAAGAAATTGTATTATTCTAAATATGGATCATGGGATAATCTAAGTGGTTGAAAACCTTCTCATGGAAAAAATGTTGGAGTTTTTGAGTCATCATCAATAATTTGTTCGTGATTCAATATGTTTTGAACCAATGTTTTTTCAGAGTTTTTTTTTACAATTTTCAAATGTTTTAAACTTATGCAAATCAAAAGTTTGTTCAATTGTCATTTTCGAAATCATTATTTCCACTTGCATTTGCAAGTTATATTAAACTTTGCTAATTTGGATTTATCGCAACATTTGCAACTACATATAAAGGCGTTTTATAAATTTTTCGTAATGCTTTCATGACTATGTTATTTTGAACATAACCAAACAAATATATTTTTCTAATTTTAGTTTTTTTAATTTAATAATTTTCATATAACCAAACTTTTTTTTTCTAATTTTAGCTTTTTTAATTTAATAATTTTCATATGGCATATGAGGTCAAAATATTTGAATAATATTCAAATTTGTTGGGACATTGACAATACTTCCATGTAATTCATATTATCCATACCATTGTAATTGAAATATTTGTCCAAATGCTAAATGTGGTGCAATTAAAAAATTTTAAAATTTTTATTTAACATTAAAAGAATCATATTTAGTTTATTAGTTATGATATGATTTTGTAAAAGTAAGTCAAAATTATTTTTACAATATTTACATATTAGTACATGTTTTATAGTTTTTTCATTTTTTATATCATCATAGAATTTTTCAATATATGGTTTTGATGCATCATAAATTTGATATTTAAAATGTAACCTTTAACAACAATAACATATGTATTTAGCAAAAAAAATTATATTTTTTATATTTAAAAATATTTTTATGAGAAGTATTTTTTTCGTTACTATATGGGAAGAAAAATAATTTTATGAATATTATTTATTGTTGATTTTAAAAATTAAATTAGTTGATGAAGTTTTTTTTTTCCTTATCATTTTTTTAAAATTCTCTTTTCAATTGCACATTATTTTATAATGAATTATATTACATGATAATATGTTTATTGAAATATTGTTGATATGTTTTGTTAAAATGTTTTCAATTACATTATTAAAAAAATGTTCATTATTTTAGGAACAAATATCAATACTTACATGATTTTTTTTTTATTTTGATTTAGGGTATTTCAAATGTTGCCAAATTTTAATGGGTGAAAGCACACTATTGGGGGGGGGGGCACTTTGGACATTTTCACGACATGTATGTAATATATTTTTTTACAAAACAAGTTGCATTAATTTTGGGTTTCACTTTTGGTGTTTAGGTTTGATATTTTGATTTTAGCAAAGCTAATGATATCTAATATTATATATATATATATATATATATATATATAATTCAAGGAATAAATGGTATATTTATGGTACATGTAGTATAATATAACTTGTTTCTATTTTTGAACTACACTAGGTTTGGGTTTTAATTCATTAGTCAAAAATTGTTTGCAATAAAATTTAATAAAATGACCCACCTCACATATCTTGTCATCTTCCATTTGAAAATGATAGTTTGTCAAAATGTTAATTTACCACATACCCCCAAAAACACCCATTTGTGATACGATACTTATCAAACTTTTCACATGGTTCACAAACTTATTATAATCATATGGAATCACAATGTCTAATATATACTATAAATTCTGTAAAGACTAAAAATCATTCAATCATTTTTTAATATATTTACATTTTTTAGTATATTGTGATGTATATGTTTTTGGCACAAATATACTTTAACATCACATCATATTAGATTAAAAAATGTAGTTTATTTTGAATTTTACTTATTTGTGTTTTGACTTACCATAATATGTAAAAACATTGTGAAAATCCTTCATAATAATGACATGGTTGAAGTTCAAACATGGGACCCTTAAAAACAATACAATGTGACCACATTTTTGGGCCCCCCCATAATGTGTTTTCACCCTAATGTGTTTAAATGCATATGTGGATTTTTTTAATGAACATCACAACAATTTTTTGCAACATCCATGTAAAGGGGTGAATGTGATCCCTTAACATTACCATCCTCAAGAAAGTAATGTTGAAGGAACAAGTTCTTATTACTTTTAATAAAAACTATCATTTACTAACTTTATTACAACTACTCAAGTGGTAGTAAAGACCTATGTAAAAAGAAAAATAAGAATGTAGGGTTTGTTGTTTAAGCACAAACCTATCATCCTTATTATAGGCCACTCTAGTAGTGTGAGAAGAAGGAAGTATAAAAAACAAAAAATAAGATGAGGGACTAAAAAATAACTACCCTCTAGGTTTTATAGTACCTTTAGTGCATCAGAATGGTGTCTAGTGGGTTTGTAGGCCTTCAATAGATGTTATCTAACCTTTACAATGCTTTCATACCATCTAGTGGCATTATCTACTATTTGTAATCCCTTGAAAAACCTTTTCAACAATTCCTATTGTCTATAGCTACTTCAAACCCTCATGGCTATTATCTACCATCTATAGAAGTCCCATTTATCCTATAGACTTCAACCTTCAAGTCTAATCCTTCCTATTACCAAATATTGGCTATTACTTTTTTTGTGGGAGCAAATGACTTCCTATTTCAAAGGCTAAAACATAGCATACATGCATACTATTTATGTAGAAGAAATGAAAACTATTATAAAAAGGTAGCAAAACATTATGCACATTTAGATATACTTCCTTCCCTCATATTTTAATTTACAATAAACTCACACAAAACACATTAAAATCCTTCAACTGTTTTCCATTGAAATCATAAGCACAATACAATTCCATGCTCCTCTCGCCTCTCTAATCTTACACATACAACACCTCTCTAAGAGAAAGCTCTCATAACCCAAACCCAAAACTATTATTTCATTGAATGGAATAAAACCCCCTTAAGTCTTCCTCTCATCCTCCTTATCCACAAAACCACACAAGGCCCACGTTGATCACATGAAAATAGGTCCTTATCTTAATCCTTCTTAGAAATCTCCTAGGTGATTGGGTGGATTACAACCAACCACTCATTAACATGATCTAATTAATCCTATTAGCTTCATCCCTTTAATGAAAGACGATAAGTCTACTGCTAGTAACTAATTAGTTATTAGGATGCCTATGGCATTAACCAATCTAGGGATTTTTACCTTTTAACATTATTCCCCCCTTTACAATGGCAATTACCCTATCCTTATCCAATGCCTTAACTCCATTACCATCTCAAAACCTACCCCCCTCTATTCAATTACCTTCATTGAGGTTCTAAGGTTAAAAATGGCATTTGCCATTGTGATGGATTTCCTCCTACTACCACTTGATCTGGACATTAGCACTATTTACTCACTAATGGTAAGGTGTTCATCTTCACCTAGTATGTTGGTGTGGATAAACCAATGGGAGGGGGTAGGGGAAATTTTATGTACCTCTTATTCCTCTAGCTCCTAATCTTCCTTGTTGCCATAAATCTCTCATCTATTTTCATTATTTGTTGGCTTTGGGTGATTCTAAAAGGGGTTACTATTTATTGACTAACCACCCTTCCCCCAAAGGACTACTTTAGTCCACTCTCAACAATATGGGCTAAGGAGGCAATATGTTGTTGCTATAATGGTGCTTCTTCTAATTGTTCCTCAATTATGGTAGGGAGGGTAATACCTTTAGCCTACTGCCCTACACCCTCTCTTTCCTCCTTGCACAAATGGTTGGGCCAGTTTAAGTTTCTCCCTTTCCCTTCTCACCTATGGGGCCATAATAGCCCCCTTTTCCATTACTTCTTGTGGTGCCATAGTGGTTTCCTCCCAAACTATTTGTACTTCCATCCCATCATCCTCTAGAATATCCTCTAATTGAATCTTATTGGGGAGAATTTGGGTAGACCTTACCATCTAGGGTGGTTGTCCAATAGGGTGAACCAATCCTCCCATAATCGGTGAGGGGGGTGGTACTTTGAATGCCATCTTGCCTCAAATTCCCAAGGGGGGCATTCATCATTTGAATCACTTTCCACATTGAAAATATTTGCTCCAACAAGGATGGGTGATCTTTTGGGTGGAATTTGCACCTACCTACCCTTAGATTGGGCAAAACTTCCCTCAGGTGGTGATTTGAGAGGAGAATGCAGTTGCTTTTTTTGTTGGCTACTATTATCTTTGGAGGCGACAATGCCTTGGATGCCTTCTATTTAGCAATTGTAGGAGGTATTGCGTGGGAAGTAATATGAATTGCGTAATTTTTTTTGTTTTTTTCATTACCTCCCTTTTAATGGTAGGTCTTTTGCCACTAAGGGAAATGGTAGTCTATTACGTAGCTTCCCTCATACTAGATAGAGGAATATGCAAGGATCATAAATTATCATTGACAAAAATAGTAGCCTCTTCATGGGGTTTAAAAGCTATGGGGGTAGGGTTACCCATAATTGGTTGAAATCCACCCTTTTCATCCTCCTCACAACCTACCTCCACAATAAGCCAACCTATGGGTTAGTGACCCTCAATTTAGAACCACTTAATTATGTAATAACATGTCCACAATTTGGGTGACGTGCAAAAAATGTTGTCACATTGTACTGTTTTCTAGGGGTGTCCATATTTGAACTTCAACTATGGTAATTTTGGATCATATGTTTTCCAAAATTTTTACATAATATGGTAGACCATAACACAAAGAATTCAATCAAAAAGAAAATTCAATTTTCCAACTTATATTGTGTGATTCCAAAATATATTTGTGGCAAAAAAATGTATGTCACTATAACCTAAAAAATGCAAATATATTCAAAAAATGATTTAAATGATTTTTAGTCTTTATGAAATTTGTTGTATCTATTAAACATTGTGATTCCATATGATTGGAATAAGTTTGTGAGCCATGTGAAAAGTTTGACAATTGTCATATCACAAATGGGTCTATTTTTGGGGGCGATGATCATAAATTTGTGACAAATTAACATTTTGACAAACTATCATTTTCAAATGGAAGATGACAAGATAAGTGAGGTGGGTCATTTTTAAAATTTTCATTTCAAACATTTTTTGGCCACTAACTAATTCAAACCAAAACCTAGTTTAGTCCAAAAACATAAATATGTTTTATTATATTGCATATACCATAAATATACCCATTATTCCTTGAATTTAATTTTTTTTTCAAATAATATTATATATCATTAACTTTGTGAAAATCAAAATATCAAGCCCAAACATCAAAAGTGAAACCTAAAATTAAATGCAACATGTATTGTAAAATTATACATTATATACATGTTGTGAAATTAGTGCGCAAAGTGGCCCCCCGTAGTGTGCTTTCACCCCCTAGTTCACGTCCTTGTTGTTCTTTACCACCATAATGAACAGGGCTACTGTCCTGCTACAATTGGTTTAACGATTTTTCAACTATACCATTTAAAATATGACTCTTACATTTTGGACATATTGTCCATTCATTTTGATGACGAACCAACCTTTCTTCCTTGTTATACCATTTCATCTATTAGGATTTGCACATTTGGGCTACCCCGGGCTATGTAAGATTTGGCCATTTTGTGTAAAGATTGTTACTTGGCAGATGAAACATTTCAAAGATCACCTCCCGTGTGATCTTTATCTTCTGCCCAAGTACCTTGGCCTTGATCTCTACCTTGTTTACACTTCTAATTCCCACGAGAAAAACATAAATGATATCGAGCTTAATGGGCCCCCAATGTAACCTCTAATATAACCCCCTAGCCCTACCATTGTAACCCACCTAAAATCATCCTTGATTTTGAACCACTTTTTCATCTTCCATAGTGGCTTCATCTTTGGGGGTTGAATGTCACTACTACCTTCCCCATCATTGTCCTTCCTTGCCTTCACTTTCTTATGGGCCTTACCACCTAATTGCTCTTGCGAGGTTGTTGACTTTCCTCTTAGCATTTCCCTAACCAAAGCTACCTTTCAACCTATCTAGTTGGACTTCTTTAGTGCATAAGCAATGGCATCCTCCTTCATTGTTTTGAAACTTCTACCCCTACCATTTATTATAACAACTTTCTTTTCTCTTTCCTTATTTCCTTCAAAGCACCTATTGTCCTTCCTTATTTTGGGTGTTCTACTTTCCCTTGTTGAGTTTGTTTCAAAAAATAACCCTGTTTGTTTTCATTCTAGAAACTACCTTCTATTTTATTTTCAAGTTTTTTCACCTCTTTTACTATCTACTTTTTGTTTTGTTTTGTTTTTTTTTTTGCAATCCTAGGGGCACCATCCTATCTTCTTTCCAACGCACTAAGCTTCAATTTTTTTGGTTTTTTAAAGAATTTTTCTTATTAAACTTTTTCTTGTTCTTTTTAAGCACCTATCGTCCCTTCCTCAAGCTCTCAAAGCATAAAAGAAGAATGAGGACGAGGGAAAGCTTCCCCCAATCCTCACCTAGAGTGAAAGGATGTATCTTTTCCTCCTCCCATGTGTGGGTTGTGACTATACCCCTTGCTCGAAACAACTTACCCTATGGAGCAAAGGAGGCGTCATAAAGGCGAACATTTTGCACATGACGTTTTAGGGTTAGAGAATGAATGTGACTTTTCATCCCCCTTCTGGATGAAATAAAGGGAAGGTAGGCCCCTTTTCATACTTAAACTTTCATCCTCTATTATCGGTTATACATAGTACACGCCCATGGCAACTAGCCCTATTTTTGGTGTTTTTCTTGGCTTTTCCCCAATTTTTGGGTCTACCTTACTTTTTGAATCTATCATAACTTCTAGGATTGTCCTATTCTTTGGGTCTACCCACCTTCCAAGTTTGACATGTACCTTCCAAATCTGTAATTTGTTAGACTAAGGCCAAGGTAAGGTTTGTTTTATTAGGTGAGTCCATTACATGGTTCCTTCCCACTTTGTTTGGCTAGGTCAGCTATCGTCTTTATTAATGAAAAATCAAATTGAAAGGTGTTGTTAATTTTTTCTCCGTGGTTACTTCCTCTTTCATCATCCATTGTCATTGGTGTTTTTCCTTTACCTTCTCCATCCAATGCATCCTTTGATAATTCTTTTGAAGATACATGTGTTTCGATTGTACCTTCTCTCTTCCCCCCTTCAAATTTGGATACCAATCTTTTCCAATATTACTTTCGTAAGGAAGGTAGGGTTTCAATTTGTTGGTAATGACTTCAATCAAATTTACACATGTTGACCAATAAGACCGTGTTATTTGGAAGGCAATATTGCACATAATAAGGTCCAAACCAATGACACTTGAATTTATCCAAATGTTCTTTACGCCCTTTATGAAACCATAACATGTAATCTCCCAACCTGAAGGATTTAAGACGGTAGTGATTTTGTGACCAAAATGCCCATCTCCACATGTTGTTCCCATGTGCTTTCACTTACCTCCAGTTTGATTTCCTCCAATTTTTCCAACTAAGATATTATATTAGTTAGTACTCAAATTGACTTGTTGACAATAATACCCTCCTATGTGAGAGTAGGTACCAGGTATTCGGTAGGCATTAGTGGGTACAATCCATACACCAATTGGAATGGAATGTGCCTTGTACTAACCTTGTAAGTAGTACTATAGATGAATAATAATGCCCCCATGGTTCATCCCAATCTTTTTTTTTCATTAACCAATTGAGTTAACATTATTTTAATCATTTTGTTAGTAAACTTTGTCTACTTGTTACCTTGAAACTAATATGTGGTGGAGGTAGTGTGACGAAAAAGAAAATGGTTCGCCAAATGGGAAATGGTGTCGTTGATGAAATGCATTCCTTGATCTGAAACTAAAATAAGAGGACACCCAAATTTAATCAAAATGCATTCATATAAATTTTTTGTCGCGACTACTATTCTATTGGAACATAAGGCCATTGCCTCACCCACTTGGTTGCATAATCTGTCGTCACAAGAATGTACTTATTTTTTGTGTGCCTCCCCACATTGTTGGTTTTTAATTAATGTCCATATAGCTATTTGAAATTCTTGTGTTTTGATTTTTATTAGAGTTTTGTACACTTCAAGATTCCTTAACTGATGACTATAGTACATTTTAAGATACACCTTATCCTCCAAAGCTACTTCTAGTTCATATATGTTGTTAATTGTCCTTTGTTTCGTGATTATACCCTTGATGTTAATTCTGAATTACTAGTCTTCACATTAATATCCATGACCTCCACATTTGTGGTTTTCACATATTGAATTGTTTCAAGTAAACTGATTATTCCTATCAATAACAACTCTGGTTATGTAGCAAAGATAATATCTTCTTCTTCATTTGTGATACCATTTTGATAGTTATAACATAGTAACATTTATAGTCTTTTTATTTCACCTCCCAAACGTTTGGTGACAATATTTGTTTTGATTGTCACATTCTTTTTTTTATGGTAACAATGTTACCCCCCCCCACTCATGTGCCATTTTAACATCCCTCAACCATGGTCTTTCCCAATAACATGGAATAATTATAATCTACCACATTGTTTTGAAGTACTGACGCGCTTCGAAGTCCTTAGTTAGCCCCAAGTTGGGGCTAAGTTACTCAAATTACGGAATTGTGGGGGACTCGGGGCACACTCCCAGCTTTCAGCACTAAAAGGGGTAGAGGGGCGTGTTGGAGCTCCGGGACAAGACTAGGGCGAAGTGACAAGCTATTCACTTACTCGAACCTACATCAAACTAACTAACAAGTTGGTTAGTTCGCATTCTGGAGCACCCTTGGTGTTAGGACAAGTCACGGGCAACTCTGGACTCACTTGACTCACCATGGCCCAAACTCGGGGGAAGCCACCACCTTCCCCCATATAGTATTTTCTATGCCTCTCCGCCGCACTTGCATCCGAATGGCATTTTTTCTCGGGACTCCCAAAGTGGAGTCCCGAAATTGTCCCAGTTTGGAATCTCGGGACTTTGGGCGTTCATAACTTCTCGCTCTGACCTCCGAATGGGACAAAGTCTAAAGCAAACTTGTAGTTCTCCTTGAGAGCTTTCCAATGGTGTGTCGCACTCCACCTACACACACGGGGATCAGGTCGATTCCTGACTTTTAGTGGTCGGGAGTCAAACTGTTAGTTTGACTTCGGACCCTTCTTTCAACCATAACTTGTGCTACAAATGTCCAAATGGCTCATGCGAGGCCATTTTGGACATCTACAATTTAAGAACTTTCTAACAATATAAAAAACACCT